>JAANMT010000183.1_pt1 | contig 65403 bp, 69 predicted proteins | sample 7279711 | NCBI WGS metagenome assembly JAANMT01 (sample SAMN14094538, study PRJNA606508) | bioreactor metagenome | isolation source: A lab-scale SPAN reactor treating ammonium-rich wastewater day 1 | place: Ireland: Galway | collected 2017-01-16
TGCGCGCAAGAAAAAGCTCGCCTGGTTCGCGGTGATGGACTTCATCGCCCCGCTGGTGCCGCCCGGGCTGGGCTTCGGCCGCCTCGGCAACTTCATCAATGGCGAGCTGTGGGGCCGCGCCGCCGATCCCTCGCTGCCCTGGGCGATGGTGTTTCCCCACGTCGACACCATCGCGCGCCACCCGTCCCAGCTCTACCAGGCCTTCCTCGAGGGCGTCGTGCTGTTCGCCGTGCTCTGGTGGTTCTCGGCGAAGCCGCGCGCACTGGGTGCGGTGTCGGCGGTGTTCCTCATCGGCTACGGCACGGTGCGCTTCATCGCCGAGTTCTTCCGCGAGCCGGACGCCGGCATCTTCGGCCTCAGCTACACGATCAGCATGGGGCAGTGGCTGAGCCTGCCGATGATCGCCGCCGGCGTGGCGATGCTGGTCTGGTCGAGGAAAGCAGCGGCCAGGTAGGCTGGAAAAGCGCATCCGGGGCCGGCCGAATCAGGCACGCAGGAAAAGTCAGTCTGCGCAGGACGGCGGGAGCGAGCTTTCGACCGATCCGGCCATTCCCGCGAATGCGGGAATCCAGTTACGCTCGAACAAAACCACTGGATTCCGGGTTCCGCTGCGCGGCCCCGGAATAATGGTTCTGGCCGCTTCCAGCCCTTCCCGCTTCCCATCGCCGTATCACAGAGACTTTGAAACGGCAGGTGCGGCGCCGGTGGATTCCGCTGCGCCGAGGAAGGCGCGGCTCATGTAGGGGTCGTTGCCGGTGGCGAGGCGCTGCCAGTCGGATTCGGGAAGGGCTTCGGCGCTGTTCAGGATTTGAGGCTGCATGCCCTCTCCCCCGGCCCCTCCCCCGCTCGCGGGAGAGGGGAGGATGCTAGGTGCGTTGCCAGACGAGGCAGCGGTTGTTCGAGGGCATGGGACGGTCCTCGACGAGACGCAGGCCGGCGGCACGGGCGAGCGCATCCACCGCCTCGAAATCGCGGAGGCCCTGGTGCGCGCCGCGCGCCTTCAGCCAGGCGTCGAAGGCGGCATTGCTCTCGCTGGTGAAGCGCCCGCCGTAATTGAAGGCGCCGTAGACGACGAGCTTCGCGTCCGCCGTCATGATGTCCGGCAGGCCGGCGAACAGGCGCTCGTCCTCGGCCCAGCTCATGATGTGCAGGGTGTTGGCGCTGAAAATCGCGTCGTAGCGCTGCACCGGCCAGGCGCCGTTGACGTCGAATTCGATCGGCGGCGGCGTGTTGGGCAGGGCGGCGTCTTCGCGCCAGGCGCGGATGCCGGGCAGGTTCTCCGCGCGGTCGCTGGCCTGCCATTCGAGCTGCGGCAGCGCGGCGGCGAAGAAGACCGCATGCTGGCCAGTGCCGCTGCCGATCTCGAGCACGCGGCGGCGGTCGGCGAAGTGCTGGCGCAGCACGGCGAGGATCGGCTCGCGGTTGCGCTCGCAGGAGGGGGCGTCGGGTTTCTCCATGCTCGGCAGCGCCCGCTCAGAAACGCTCGTCCTCGCGCAGGTAGCGCCACTTGCCCGGCGGCAGGTCGCCGAGTTTGACGCTGCCGATGCGAATGCGCTTCAGGCCCGTCACCTTGAGGCCGACCAGCTCGCACATGCGGCGGATCTGGCGCTTCTTGCCTTCGCGCAGCACGAAGCGCAGCTGGTCCTCGTTCTGCCAGCTCACTTTCGCAGGCTTCAGGGCCTGGCCGTCGAGCGAGAGGCCGTGGTTGAGCAGCTTGAGCCCCTTTTCGTCGAGCCGGCCCTCGACGCGCACCAGATACTCCTTCTCGATGCGCGAATCCTCGCCGATGAGCAGCTTGGCGATGCGGCCGTCCTGGGTCAGCACCAGCAGGCCGGTGGAATCGATGTCGAGGCGGCCGGCCGGGGCGAGGCCCTTGAGGTGCGCCGGGTTGAAGCGCTGCGGGGACTTGTCGCCGGCGTGGTGCGTGGCGGCGCTGACCAGCGTCACCGCCGGCTTGTAGCCCGGCTCGGCCTGGCCGGAGACGTAGCCGACCGGCTTGTTGAGCAGGATGGTCACCTGCGCGAGCTGGTTCGATTTGGCTTCCTTGCCAAGCGTGATCTTCTGCGTCGGCAAGGCGCGGCTGCCCAGCTCGGTGACGCGCACGCCGTCGACGAAGACCCAGCCGCGCTCGATGTAGGCGTCGGCCTCGCGCCGCGAGCAGAGGCCCTGCTCGGACATCAGCTTCGAGATGCGCACCTTGCCGTCTTCACTCATGGCGTTCGAGCTTGAGGATGTCGACGCGCCGCTCCAGCGCGCGCCGCAGGATGCGGTAGGCGTCGAGGTCGAAGGCGGCTTCCGTGCGCGCCTCGGCGGCTTCGTGCAGTTCCGCTTCGCTGCTTGCGGTGCCGAGGTAACACCAGTGCTCGAAGAGGTGCCACTCGCAGCGCCCGCTGGCCTCGTCGCGCTCGCGCACGGCGATGCGCCCGGCAAAGGGCCAGGCGCGCAGCTTGAGCACGGCGAGCGCCGCTTTCAGGCGCAGGTCGTGCCTCTCGGCGCTTTCCTTGCCGACGCAGAATCCCCCGCAGCGTCTGATCTGATGATTGAAACAGGGACCCTTGCCCTGCTCCAGCCCGAGGCGCTTCAGGCACAGGCCGTGCTCGGCGGCCAGCTCGCGCAGGGTGTTGTGGGCCTCGCGCGTCGACTTGAACTGGCCGTAGAGTTCGCCGAGTTCTTCGGCCGGCGCGCCGGCGAGCGGCACGCGCTCGAGCGCGACCTCGCCACCTTCGACGAGGCGGAAGGCGCACAAGTCGTCGTTTTTCCGCAGGTGGCGGTTGTGGACGGGCTGGCGCGCCTTGATCAGGCGCGCCTCCAGCAGCAGGGCGCCGAGCTCGCCGGCGGTCTCGATCCACTCGATGCGCCTGGTTTCCCGGGCGAGGCGCATGGCGCGGCCGGCGCTGTGGTCGGCGGCGAAGTGCGACTGCACGCGCAGCCGCATATTGACGGCCTTGCCGATATAGAGCGGCAGTTCGTTCTCGCCATGAAAGATGTAGACGCCGGGCGACTCCGGCACGGCGTCGACCGCCGTCGCCTCCAGGCCCGAGGGCAGGCTCGGCGACTTCATCGCCTTCTTCAGCGCGGCGCGGATCGCCTCGGGCGGCTTCTCGGCGTGCACGAGCTGCACGAAGTTCCACAGCACGCGGGCGTCGCCCAGCGCGCGGTGGCGCGCGTCGCAGCCCAGGTCGTGGCGTGCGATCAGCGCATCGAGGCCGTGGCGGTGGTGCTCCGGATAGAGCGCACGGGAAAGCTTGACGGTGCACAGCACGCGCGGCTGGAAGGCGCGCTCGAGGCGCTTGAATTCGTTCTTGAGGAAGCCGTAGTCGAAGCGTGCGTTGTGGGCGACGAAGACGCTGCCCTCGATGCGCGAAAACACCTCGTCGGCGATGTCGGCGAAGGAGGGCGCGCCGCGCACCATGTCGTTGGTGATGCCGGTGAAGCCCTGGATCATCGGCGGGATGGATGCGCCCGGGTCGACCAGCGTGGACCACTCGTAGTCGAGCCGGCCGCCGCTCACCTTGACGATGCCGACCTCGATGATGCGGTCGTGCGCCGGGTTGGCGCCAGTGGTCTCGAGGTCGACGAAAACGAGGGAGGAATCGAGCAAGCGGGGTGGCGGGCAAAAGTCAGTCGCCGCGGCACGGCGGCTGACTTTTCCCTATCGGTAGACGTAGGGCTTCTGCGGCAGCCGCGATTCCTTCAGGCGCTGCTGCTCGTCGGGCGTCTGCGGCGCCTTGTCCCACCAGAGGGCGCGGCCGGCCTGCTGGACGGCGGTTTCCTCGGGGTGCTGCGCCAGCCACTCGCGCATGAACTTCGTGTGCTCGGATTCGTACTGGGCCATGTCGGTGCTCTTCGGTTCGAAAAAGGCGAATTTTACTCCCGCACGCGGGAGATGCGCACCACTTCGGGAATGTGCCGCAGGGCGCGCAGGATGCGCGCCAGGTGCACCCGGTTGGAGACCTGCAGGGTGAAGTAGAGCGAGGTATACACGCCGTGCTCGTCGTCCATGGTGACGTGCTGGATGTTGGAGCCGGCCTCGGCGATTTCGGCGGCGACCTTGGCCAGCACGCCGCGGCGGTTTTCCGCCTCGATCTTGATGGCGGCCTCGAACAGCTTGCCGCTGTCGCGCTCCCACTCGACGTCGACCCATTTCGCCCTTTCGCCGCGGCCGCGCACGGAGATGCTCGGGCAGTCGGCCAGGTGCACCACCAGGCCCTGGCCCTTCTTGATGACGCCGATGATGGGGTCGCCGGGGATCGGCCGGCAGCAGTGCGCCAGTTGCACCGCCATGCCCTCGCTGCCGCGGATCAGGATCGGCCCCTGCGGCTTCGGCTCGGCCGCCGGCTCGCCCTTCTCGATGCCCTCGGCCAGGCGGCGCGCGACGATGGCCGGCAGGCGCTTGCCGAGGCCGATGTCGGTGAGCACCTCCTTTTGCGACTTGGCGCCGCACTCCGCCACGAATTTCTCCCACACCGTATCGCCGATGCGGCCGAGCGACAGCTCGAAGGAGCGCAGGGCCTGCGCCAGCAGGCGCTCGCCCAGCGCGGCGGACTCTTCGTATTGCATGGTCTTGAGGAAGTGGCGGATCTGCGAGCGCGCCTTGCCGGTCTTGACGTAGGACAGCCAGGCCGGGTTGGGATTGGCATGCGTCGCCGTGATGATCTCGACCTGGTCGCCGTTGCGCAATTCGGTGCGCAGCGGCATCAGCTCGTGGTTGATGCGGCAGGCGACGCAGCGGTTGCCGATGTCGGTGTGCACGGCATAGGCGAAGTCCACCGCCGTCGAGCCGCGCGGCAGCGGCAGGATCCGGCCCTTCGGCGAAAACACATACACCTCGCCCGGGAAGAGGTCGATCTTGAGGTGCTCGAGGAACTCGGCCGAGTCGCCCGAGGCCGACTGCAGTTCGAGCAGGGACTGCAGCCACTTGTGCGTGCGCTGCTGCAGCTCGGAGAGGCTCTTGTCGTCCTTGTAGAGCCAGTGCGAGGCGACGCCCGACTCGGCGACGTGGTGCATCTCGGTGGTGCGGATCTGCACCTCCACCGGCGTGCCGTAGGGGCCAATCAGGGTGGTATGCAGCGACTGGTAGCCGTTGCCCTTGGGGATGGCGATGTAGTCCTTGAACTTGCCCGGCACCGGCTTGTACAGGCTGTGCAGGGCGCCCAGCGCCAGGTAGCAGGTCGGCACGTCCCTGACGATGACGCGGAAGCCGTAGATGTCGAGCACCTGCGAGAAGGAGAGCGACTTGCCGCGCATCTTGCGATAGATGCCGTAGAGGTGCTTCTCGCGGCCCATCACCTCGGCCTCGATCTGCGCCTCGGCCAGGCGCGCCTTGATGCCGCCGAGGATCTTGCCAACCACCTCGCGCCGGTTGCCGCGCGCCGCCTTGATGGCCTTGGCGAGCACGCGGTAGCGCATCGGCCAGACGTGGCGGAAGGCCAGCTCCTGCAGCTCGCGGTAGAGGTTGTTGAGGCCGAGCCGGTTGGCGATCGGCGCGTAGATCTCCAGCGTCTCGCGGGCGATGCGGCGGCGCTTGTCCGGCCGCAGCGTCTCCAGCGTGCGCATGTTGTGCAGGCGGTCGGCCAGCTTGATGAGGATGACGCGCACGTCGCGCGCCATCGCCAGCAGCATCTTGCGGAAGTTCTCCGCCTGGGCGTCCTCGATCGACTGGAACTCGATCTTGTCGAGCTTGGAAACGCCGTCGACCAGCTCGGCCGTCACCTTGCCGAAGCGCTCGCCGATCTGCCTGTTGTCGATCTCGGTGTCTTCGGTGACGTCGTGCAGCAGTGCCGCCATCAGCGCCTGGGCGTCGAGGTGCCAGCCGGTGAGGATGCCGGCCACCGCCAGCGGATGCGAGAAGTACGGGTCGCCGCTGATGCGGAACTGGCTCTTGTGCGCCTCGGCCGAGAAGCGGAAGGCCTCGGCGACGCGCTCGATGTCCTCGGCCTTGAGGTAGGTGCCGAGCAACTCCTTCAGCTTCTCGAGCTGGAGGGAGAATTCAGCGTCGAACGCTTGCGGGGTTTGTTCGCCGGGAGGAGAAGCGGCGGCGTGCATGGCTCACCCTTCCCTCCGCGGCGGTGCTCAGGCCTGCCCGCGATTGAGCACTTCCAGACCGACCTTGCCGGCGGCGATCTCGCGCAGGGCGATGACGGTCGGCTTGTCCTTCTCGCCCTCGATCATGGGCGTCGCGCCGATGGTCAGCTGGCGGGCGCGATAGGTGGCGGCCAGGGTGAGCTGGAAGCGGTTGGGGATTCTTTTGAGACAATCGTCTACGGTGATGCGGGCCATGGTTCTATGATTCCTGTTCGAGAAACGAGAAAAGCGCGCGGTGGCGGGCCAGCTGCGAGGCGGTGCGCAGGCGCACCGCACGCACTACGGTCTGGAGGTCTTCGATCGCCTCCGGCAACTTGTTGTTAATAATAACATAATCAAACTCGTTGACGTGGCGCATTTCGCTCAGGGCGGCGGCCACGCGGCGGGCGATGATTTCGTCGCTGTCCTGGCCGCGGCCGCGCAGGCGCCGCTCGAGTTCCTCGACGGACGGCGGCAGGACGAAGATGCCGATGCTGCCGTGGAACAGGCCGCGCACCTGCTGGGCCCCCTGCCAGTCGATTTCCAGCAGGACGTCCTGGCCCGCGGCCATCTGCTCGAGGATCCAGGGCCGCGAGGTGCCGTAGAAGTTGCCGTGCACCTCGGCGCTCTCGAGGAAGTCGCCGTTCTCGCGCATGGCATGGAAGGCCGGCACGTCGATGAAATGGTACTCGCGGCCGTCCGCCTCGCCCGGCCGCGGCGCGCGGGTGGTGTAGGAGATCGACAGGCGGATGCCGCCGTCGCGCTCGAGCAGCATCCTCACCAGCGTGGTCTTGCCGGCGCCGGAGGGGGCGGCGACGATGAAAAGATTGCCTGGCATTAGACTGCCTTCCCCCCGGCCCCCTCCCCATGTGAGGGGGTGACGGTGGTTCGTCCGCTTGCGCGGACTCCGGGTTTTGGCTGGCGCCCCTTCGGGCGGCCGTGCGGGGCGCTCATTCGATGTTCTGCACCTGCTCGCGCATCTGCTCGATGAGCAGCTTCATGTCGACGGCGATGGCGGTGATTTCGGTCGACACCGATTTCGAGGCCAGGGTGTTGGCCTCGCGGTTCAGCTCCTGCATGAGGAAGTCGAGCCGCTTGCCGATGGCGCCGCCCTTGCCGACGACCCGCGCCACCTCGTCGAGGTGGGCGACCAGGCGATTGAGCTCCTCGGCGACGTCGACGCGGGCGGCGAACAGGCCGACCTCCTGGCGGATGCGCTCCTCGTCGAGGCTGGCGGCGGCCTCGCGCAGGCGGGTCGCCATGCGCTCCCGGTAGTCGGCCAGCGCCTGCGGCAGCAGGGGCGCGGTCTGCGCCACCAGGGCGCGCATCTTGTCGACCCGATCGAGGATCATCGCCCCCAGTTTCCCGCCCTCGCGGGCGCGGGTGGCGACAAGCTCGTCGAGGGCCGCCTTGCCCAGCGCGGCGCATTCGGCCTGCAGGGTGTCGGCGCCGGCAGCCTCGTCGCCCAGCATGCCGGGCCAGCGCAGCACCTCGGCGACGGAGAGGGGCGCCGCCCCGGGCAGGCGGTCGCGCACGCCGGCCTCCAGGTCGGCCAGCTGCTGCAGCAGGGCCCGGTTGAGGCTCGCCTCGCGCGCGGCGGTCGTCGAGGGCAGCAGGTTGAGCCGGCAATCGACCTTGCCGCGGTTGAGGCGGGCGGAAATCATCTCGCGCAGGGCCGGCTCGGCGAGGCGCACTTCCTCGGCGATGCGGAAGTTCATGTCCAGGTAGCGCGAGTTGACCGTGCGCAGCTCGAGGTGGAGGACGCCGCGGCCGATGTCGCGCATCTGCACGGCATATCCCGTCATGCTGTAGATCATGCTGTTTTCCCGGGCCGCGGCTTTACAGCGCGGCGATAAATAAAGACAATTCGGGTTCAATCTTAACCCGAACTTCCGCCGGGCGCGCGCCCATGCCATCGCAAGTCAATGTTCCGCTGCCGCCAGGCTACCAGCTCGACGAGTACCGCATCGAACGCCAGCTCTCGCTGGGCGGCTTCTCGATCGTGTACCTGGCCTTCGACAAGGATGACGCCCCGGTCGCCATCAAGGAGTACCTGCCCAACTCGCTGGCGCTGCGCGCCGAGGGCGACGCCCTGCCCTCCATCGCCGAGGAAAACGTCGCCACCTTCCGCTACGGCATGAAATGCTTCTTCGAGGAAGGCCGCGCCCTGGCGAAGATCTCCCACCCGAACGTGGTGCAGGTGCTGAACTTCTTTCGCGCCAACGAAACGGTGTACATGGTGATGCACTACGAGCGCGGCCGCACCCTGCAGGAGCACATCCAGAAGCACAAGGGCGATATCCGCGAGAGCTTCATCCGCACCATCTTCGCCCGCCTGCTCAACGGCCTGCGCGAGGTGCACACCCACAAGCTGCTGCACCTGGACATCAAGCCCTCCAACATCTATCTGCGCAACGACGGCCAGCCGGTGCTGATCGACTTCGGCGCGGCGCGCCAGACGCTGTCGCTCGACACGCCGCTGCTCAAGCCGATGTACACGCCGGGCTTCGCCGCACCCGAGCAGTACAACAATGCCCGGCGCGAGCTGCTCGGGCCGTGGACCGACATCTATTCGGTCGGCGCCAGCATGTATGCCTGCATGGCGGCGGCGGCGCCGCAGGCGGCCGACCAGCGCGTCGAGCGCGACCAGCTGATCCCGGCCGTCAAGCGCTGGCCGGAGAAGTATTCCCGGCAACTGCTGGAAACGGTCGACTGGTGCATGCGCCTGAATTACCTGGAGCGCCCGCAGAGCGTGTTCGCCCTGCAGAAGGCCCTGGCGGACAAGGAACGCAGCGTGCCGAAGCAGGCCGACAGCCTGTTCGGCCACCTGCGCAGGAAAGTGCGGAACCTGATCAAATGAGAACCGCCCACCCCCTAGCCCCCGCCCCATGGGCGGAGGTAGCAAAAGTTCGCAGGCGTCGCCTGCTCCATGTCGTTGACTTGCCGTCTCCTTGGGACGGCCCGGCGGAGACGGCATGAAGTTCACGATCTACCAGGAAAGCCGGCCCGGCAAGCGCCCGACCAACGAGGACCGCATCGCCTACAGCTACTCGCGCGACGCCCTGCTGATGGTCGTCGCCGACGGCATGGGCGGCCACCTGCACGGCGAGGTGGCGGCGCAGATCGCCGTGCAGTACATCACCGAGGCCTTCCAGCGCGAGGCGAAGCCTTCCCTGAAGGATCCCTTCCTGTTCCTCTCCGGCGCGCTCACCAACGCCCACCACGCCATCCTCGACTACGCCGCCGACCGCTTGCTGCCGGAGGCGCCGCGCACCACCTGCGTCGCCTGCATCGTGCAGGACTCGATCGCCTACTGGGCGCACGCCGGCGACTCGCGCCTGTACACCATCCGCGGCGGCCGCGTCATCGCGCAGACGCGCGACCATTCGCGTGTCGCGCGCATGGTCGAGGACGGCCTCATCAGCGCCGAGGACGCCATCCACCACCCGGCGCGCAACCGCATCTTCAGCTGCCTCGGCGGCGTCACGGCGCCGCAGATCGACTTTTCGAAAAAAACCCCCCTCATGTCCGGCGACGTGCTCCTGCTGTGCACCGACGGCCTGTGGGGACCGCTGCCGAACGACGTCATTCCCCGCGCCCTCGCCACCGGCAATGTCGTGCAGGCAACGCCGGCGCTGCTGAACCAGGCCGAGGCCCGCGGCGGCGAGAACGCCGACAACCTGTCGCTGATCGCCATCCGCTGGGAGGACAGCTACGCCGAGGACACGCTCGGCAGCGTGTCGACCAAGACCATGCCGATCGATTCCTTCACCACGCAGATGGAAGCCTTCGCCAAGGCGCGCAAGGGCACCCAGCCGATGCCCAGCCTGTCCGACGAGGACATCGAGCGCGCCATCCAGGAAATCAACGCGGCCATACGGAAATACTCGAAATGACAACCTGGACCAGACCGAGCGGCCGCGGCGCGGATGCGCTGCGCCGCGTCACCCTCACGCGCAAATACACCCGCCACGCCGAGGGCTCGGTGCTGGTCGAGTTCGGCGACACGAAAGTGCTGTGCACCGCCAGCGTCGAGCCGGGCGTGCCGGGCTTCCTGCGCGGCCTCGGCCAGGGCTGGCTCACCGCCGAATACGGCATGCTGCCGCGCTCGACGCACACGCGCAGCGCGCGCGAGGCGGCCAAGGGCAAGCAGAGCGGCCGCACGCTGGAGATCCAGCGCCTGATCGGCCGCGTGCTGCGCGCCGTCACCGACCTCGAGGCGCTCGGCGAGCGCACCGTGCAGATCGACTGCGACGTGCTGCAGGCCGACGGCGGCACGCGCACCGCCTCGATCACCGGCGCCTGCGTCGCCGCCCACGACGCCTTCGCGAAGCTCCTCGCCGAGGGCGCCATCGCGCGCCACCCGCTGCGCGAGCTGGTCGCCGCCGTTTCGGTCGGCATCTACGACGGCGTGCCGGTGCTCGACCTCGACTACCCGGAAGACTCCGCCTGCGACACCGACATGAACGTGGTGATGACCGCCTCCGGCGGCATGATCGAGCTGCAGGGCACGGCGGAGGGCGCGCCCTTCTCGCGCGCCGAGCTGGACACGCTGCTCGGCCTGGCCGAGCGTGGCATCGCGCAGCTCATCGCCGTGCAGAAGGCGGCATTGGAAAAATGAAACCGCATTAAACACAGAGCGCACAGAGGCACAGAGGACGCGGAGAAATACGGGAACAAATCAGGTTCTCTGTGCTCTCTGTGCCTCTGTACCCTCTGTGTTGAAAGAGGTTTTCCCTATGTTCGACAAGCTCGTCCTCGCCTCCAACAACCCCGGCAAACTGCGCGAATTCGCCGCGCTGTTCGCGCCTTTCGACATCGAGGTGCTGCCGCAGTCGGCCTTCGCCATCCCCGAGGCCGAGGAGCCGCACGACACCTTCCTCGAGAACGCGCTGGCCAAGGCGCGCCATGCCGCGCAGCTCTCGGGCCTGCCGGCGCTGGCCGACGACTCCGGCCTGTGCGTGCCGTCGCTCGGCGGCGAGCCGGGCGTGCACTCCGCCTACTATGCCGGCAAGGAAGGCGACCGCGAGACGCGCGACGCGCGCAACAACGCCAGGCTGCTGGCCGAGCTCGCCAAGCGCGACGACCGCCGCGCCCATTACGTTTGCGTGCTGGTGCTGCTGCGCGGGGCCTCCGACCCGCAGCCGGTGATCGCCGAGGGCGAGTGGCACGGCGAGATCCTCGCGGCGCCGCGCGGCGCGGGCGGCTTCGGCTACGACCCGCTGTTCCTGGTGCCCTCGGCGAACTGCTCCTCGGCGGAATTGAGCGAGGAGGCCAAGAACGCCGTCAGCCACCGCGCCGTCGCCTTCGCCAAGCTCGCCGAGCGCCTGCGCGCCGGCCTCTGAGCCGTGGCGCGCGGCGTCATCCCGATCGTTGCCGAGGGCCGCGGCGGCAAGCCGGCCGGGCTGGCGGCCCTGCCGCCGCTCTCCCTCTACGTGCACTTCCCCTGGTGCGTGCGCAAGTGCCCCTACTGCGACTTCAACTCGCACGAAATTGGCCCCCCCCGAAGTCGCCGCTCGGCGGCGCCCTCCCCCCAGGGGGTGAAGCAACACTTGGGGCGGCCCGGCGTGTTGCTTCCCCAGCAGGAAGCCGCCTACCTCGCTGCGCTGATCGCCGACCTGGAGCAGTCGCTGCCGCTGGTCTGGGGCCGGCCGGTCGTCAGCGTCTTCATCGGCGGCGGCACGCCGAGCCTGCTCGCGCCGGAATCGGTGGATGCCCTGCTCGGCGCCGTGCGGGCGCGACTGACTTTATTGCCGGATGCCGAAATCACGCTGGAGGCCAACCCCGGCACGGTCGAGGCGGCACGCTTCGCCGGCTACCGCGCCGCAGGCGTCAATCGCCTTTCCATCGGCGTGCAGAGCTTCAATCCGCGCCACCTCGCCGCGCTCGGCCGCATCCACGATGCGGACGAGGCGCGCCGCGCCGTCGAACTGGCGCTGGCGCACTTCGACAACGCCAACCTCGACCTGATGTACGCCCTGCCCGGCCAGACGCTGGCAGAGGCGCGCGCCGACATCGAGGCGGCGGCGGCCTTCGGCACGCCGCACCTCTCCGCCTACCACCTGACGCTGGAGCCGAACACCGCCTTCCACCGCGCGCCGCCGCCGCTGCCGGATGCCGACCTCGCGGCGCAGATGCAGGACGCGGTGGAGGAGGCGCTCGCCGCGCGCGGCTACGGCCACTACGAGACTTCCGCCTTCGCGCGCAAGGGCTTCGAGTGCCGCCACAACCTCAACTACTGGCAGTTCGGCGACTACCTCGGCATCGGCGCCGGCGCGCACGGCAAGATTTCCTCGCACGAGGGCATCGTGCGGCAGATGAAGCACAAGCATCCGCAGGCCTACCTCGACGGGACGGAGCGCGGCGACGCGGTGCAGGAGCAGCACGCCGTCGCGGCCGCCGACCTTCCCTTCGAGTTCATGATGAATGCCCTGCGCCTCACCGAAGGCTTTCCTCTGCGCCTCTTCGCCGAGCGGACGGGACTGACTTTGGATTCGATCCGCCCGCTGCTGGACGAAGCGGCCTCGAAAGGCCTGCTCGACGTGAGCGCCGGGCGCATCGCGCCGACCGAACGCGGCCGCCGCTTCCTCAACGACCTGCTGCAGGTTTTCCTGGCGGGCTGATCAGTCCCTGATCAGCGCCCCGGCGCGGCCGATCCAGCCGTCGACGAGGGCGCGGCCGGCATCGGCGGCCTCGAAATCGGCGCCGCGACGAGCCACTTCGTTGATGATGTCGCTCACCTGCCAGCGTGATTCGCGCACCATCAGCTGCATCTCCGCGAGGGCGACGGCGTCGTCCTCGATGCCGGCGGTGAGCGCCGACAGCTCGTCGGGATGGAAGCCGGTCTCGAGCAGGGTGCGCTCCAGGCCGGTGATGCGCTGATTGAGGAAGTCGACCAGCGGCGCTTCGGCGAGCTGCGGCGTGTCCACCGCGCAGGCCTGGTAGGCGCCGTGCCAGCTGCGGAAGACCTCGGCCAGCTGGTCGAGCTGGGCCACCACCACCTCGGCCGAAACCTCGCCCATGCTGTCGAGGCCCTGAGGCTCGCCGCCGTGCAGCAGGCCGACCAGGTGGTCGATCAGCTCGCGGTTGAACTTGCGCCGGTTCATTTTCAGCATCACCGACAGGCGCGAGGCGCCGTGCGTGCGCCAGCTCTTTTCGAACAGCGTGGTGACGGCCTCGGCCAGCATGAGGATCTGGCCAATGGGCCCGATCTCCTCGCCCTTCAGGCCGCGCGGATAGCCGCTGCCGTCGAGCCGCTCGTGGTGTTCGAACACCGCCGTGCTGATCTCCGGGTGGAATTGCGGGTGCTCCTGCAGGATCAGGTAGGCCGTCATCGGATGGGCGTAGACATGGCGCAGTTCGGTCGCATCGAGGCGGCGGCCGGGACGCAGCAGCTCGGGGTCGATGTGCAGCTCGCCGATGTCGTGCAGCATGCCGGCGGCGGCGACGCTGGCGAGGTCGCGGTCGGGCAGGCGGCTCTTGATGGCGAGGAACAGGGCGATCAGGGTCATCTGCACGCTGTGCTCGTACACCTCCGGGCGCTGCTCGCGCGCCACCGTGAGCTTGAAGGCCAGTTGCGGCGTCAGCGGCATGGCATACAAGGCATGGGCCAGCCGCTCGATGCCGGGCAGCGCGGCGCGCAGGAGCTGAAAGCGCGGCTCGTCGTCGAGAATGGCGCGGGCGCGCTCGCGCAGGGCGGCCTGGCTGACCCCGTCCGCGACGGACAGGCACTGGTCGAGCGGCGGCAGCAGCTTGTGCTGCACCAGCCGCTCGCGGAAGGCGGAGTCGATGCGCGTGCCCTTCTCGATCAGCTTGATGCCGTTGCGGGTGAACACCGCCTGGGTGGCGACCACCTCGTGCGTGTCGCCCAGCGCGGTGACGCTGGCGATGTAGTGTTCGTCGTAGCGTTCGTTCATTGCCTGCCTTCCCCCCAACCCCCTTCCCGGGGAAGGGGGTGACGGTTGTTCGCCGTTGCGCGGCTCCATGCTGCTGGCTGCATCGCCCTTGGGACGGCCCGGCGGACGATGCTCATTTCTTCCTGAAGACGATGTCCCAGACGCCGTGTCCCAGCTTCAGGCCGCGCGTCTCGAACTTGGTTTGCGGCCGGTAGTCCGGCCGCGCCGCGTAGCCGGCCGCCGTGTTTTCCAGCTGCGGCTCGGCGCAGAGCACGGCCAGCATCTGCTCGGCGTATTCCTGCCAGTCGGTGGCCAGGTGCAGGTAGCCGCCCGGCTTGAGCCGGCTCGCCAGCAGGGCGACAAAGTCAGTCTGCACGAGACGGCGCTTGTGGTGGCGCTTCTTCGGCCAGGGGTCCGGGAAGAAGATGTGGGCGCCGTCGAGCGAGGCGGGGGGGATCATGTTCCGCAGCACGTCCACGGCATCGTGCTGGATCAGGCGCAGGTTGGCGAGCCCGCGCTCCCCGATCAGCTTGAGCAGGCTGCCGACGCCGGGGGTGTGCACCTCGATGCCGAGATAGTCGTTTTCCGGGTGCGCGGCGGCAATCGCGGCGGTCGTCTCGCCCATGCCGAAGCCGATCTCGAGGATTTTCGGGGCGCGCCGACCGAATGCCGCATCCAGATCAAGTCGTTGATCCGTATAACTTATTCCATAAACGGGAAGAAGGGCATGGTGGGCCCGCGCCTGGGCATTCGACACGCGCCCCTGTCTCAGTACGTAGCTGCGGATCGGCCGGATCGGGGTGACGTTCATGCGCTGCGGGGCCGAGGGGCAAGCCCCCTCAAGAATCCAAGGGAATACCCGTTAAATGGGATTCGCAGTCTAGCTTCCGGGCCACGCTTCGTAAAGACAAGACCGACCTTCGCCATGCCGACTCCCACCTCCAGCTCGCAAGCCATCGTGCGCGGCTCGGCGCTCATCGCCGCCCTGCTGTTGCTGCTGGCCCTGGCCATGCGCTGGCAGCATGAACCGGTCCGGCTGCATCCGAGCGCCGTGCTGTTCGTGGCGCTCGGCTTCGCGACCTTTGCCGCGCTGGTCTGGGCCGCCGGTCGCCGCATGCGCCGCCTCGAATCGGACAAGCAGGAGCTGGCTCACGACTACCGCACCATCCTCGACGCGGCGCCGGAAGGCGTCATCGTCTTCGACAGGGCGGGGGTCATCACGCTGGCGACCGACCGCGCCGAAGAGCTGTTCGGCTACGCGCCGGGCGAGCTCGCCGGCATTCCGCTCGAGCGGCTGGTGCCGGAGCGGGTGCGCGACAAGCACCTGCGCCGCCGCAACGATTTCATCTGCCAGGCCTCCGGCAACGCCGTCGTCCAGGGCGAGCGCATGCTGGCCCGGCGCAAGGACGGCAGCGAGTTCCTCGCCTGCCTGAACATCGGCGCGCGCCACACCGCGGCCGGCACGGCCATGACGCTGTTCGTCGCGGACATTTCCCAGCATGCGCGGCGCGAGGCGGAACTCAACCGCATCAACCGCGCGCTGCGACTGCTGTCGGAGGCCAGCCAGGTCATGCGCAAGGCCGACAGCCAGATCGAGCTGCTGCAGGAAATCTGCCGCATCGTCATCGAGGCCGGCGGCTACCGCTTCGCCTTCATCGGCTATGCCGAGAACGACGCCGCCCGGAGCGTGCATCCGGTGGCCTGGGGCGGCTTCGAAGACGGCTACCTGAGCGAATTGAGGGTCACCTGGGACGATTCGCCGAGCGGGCGGGGGGCGGCCGGCGGCGCCATCCGCGGCGGACGGCGCGTCGTCGTGCGCAGCATCGCCCGCGACCCTAGCATGGCGCCCTGGCGCGGCATGCTGCTGCAGCGCGGCTACGCCTCGGTCGCCGCCTTCCCGCTGCCGATCGAGGCGACGCTGCGGGCGGTGCTGGTCATCTATGCCGCCAGCGAGGACGCCTTCGGCAAGGAGGAGTGCCGGCTGCTCGACGATCTCGCCGCCGACATCGTGCACGGCATCGGCGCGCTGCGCGCGACCGAAAGCCGCCGCCACTCCGAGACGGCCTTGCGCCGCAGCGAAGCCCTGCTCGACCGCGCCCAGCAGATCGCCCATGTCGGCAGCTGGGAGTGGGACCTTCTCACCCAGGCGGTGCGCTGGTCCGACCAGCTCTACCGCATCTTCGGCTACGAGCCGGACGAGATCGAGCCGAGCAAGGACGCGGTGATCGCCCGCACCCATCCCGACGACCGCGAGCGCGTCGCGCGGGAAATCCGCGGGCTCGTGCAGGGCGAATCCTCGTCGCAAGAAATCGACCACCGCGTGGTCTGGGAGGACGGCCTGGTGCGCCATGTCCACATGCAGTGCGAGGCGGAATTCCGCGACGGCCGGCCGGCCCGCATCGTCGGCTCGGTGCAGGACGTCACCGCCCAGGTCAGGCGCGAAATGGAGCTGCAACGCACCAACCGCGCCCTGCGCATGCTCTCCGCCGTCAGCCAGGCCACGCGCCAGGCGGCTTCGGAGGCCGACCTGCTGCAGCGCGCCTGCGACATCGTCGTCGTCACTGGCGGCTACCACTTCGCCTGGATCGCCGGCAAGGAGCCGGGGCCGGAGAAGCGCGTCGCGCATCTGGCCAGCGCCGGCCATCCCGGCATGCTCGAACCGGTCGGCAGCGGCATCGTGAACTGGGACGAAAACCATCCGTACGGCCAAGGTCCGGTCGGCCGCGCGCTGCGCAGCGGCAGGCCCTGCATCGTGCGCGACGCCCAGACCGATCCGATCTACGCCGCCTGGCGCGACTACCCCCGGGAGATGGGCTTCATCGCCACCGCCTCCTTCCCCCTGCTGGTCGACGGCAAGATCGAAGGCGCGCTGGTGATCTACGCCGCCGATGATGCCTTCGGCGACGCCGAATGCGAGTTGCTGCAGGACCTGGCCCGCGACATCGGCCACGCCCTGGTGGCCCTGCGCGCGACCGCCGCGCGCAACGAGGCCGAAGCCGCCCTGCGCCGCAACGAGGCCCTGCTCGGCCGCGCCGAGTCGCTGGCCCATGTCGGCAGCTGGGAATGGGACCTGCGCAGCGGGGCCGTGCAATGGTCGGAGGAGAGCTTTCGCATCTTCGGCCTCGATCCGCAAGGCGCGGCGCCCGATCTGGAGACGGCGCTGGCGCGCGCCCACCCGGACGATCGGTCGATGGTACGCGGGCGGCTGGAAGGGGTCGCCGCAGGCCAGGCGCTATCCACCGAAATGGACTTCCGCATTCTCCACGGGGAGCAGGTGCGTTGGGTGCACGCCAAGGCGGAAATGGAATACCACGACACCGGCCCGCTGCGCATGACCGGAATCATCCAGGACATCTCCGAGCGCCGCGCCTACGAGGCGCGCCTGGCGGAAATCGCCAGCCACGACAACCTGACCGGCCTGCCCAACCGCAACCTGCTCAACGACCGGCTCGGCCAGGCCCTGGCGCACGCGCGCCGCAGCGGCAACCTGGTGGCCGTCGGCTTCGTCGACCTCGACCGCTTCAAGATCATCAACGACACGCTCGGCCACGATGCCGGCGACGAGCTGCTCAAGGAGATCGCGCAGCGCCTCTCCGGCTGCCTGCGCAGCAGCGACACCGTGGCGCGCCAGGGCGGCGACGAATTCGTCGTGGTGATCACCGACATGCAGCGCCCGGAGGATGCCGCGCCGGTGGCGCAAAAGCTGCTCGACGCGCTGGCCCCGCCGATGACGCTGAACGGGCGCGAGATCGTGCCCGGCGCCAGCATCGGCTTCGCCCTCTATCCGCAGGACGGCGACACCCTGCAGGCGCTGCTGATGTCGGCCGACAAGGCCATGTACGCCGCCAAGCAGGCCGGCCGCGGCCAGTACCGCTTCTTCGATCCCGAGATGAACCGCGCCGCCGCCGACTGGCTGGAGGTCGGCGCCGAGCTGCACCACGCGCTGGAGCGCGACGAGTTCGAGCTGCACTACCAGCCCAAGGTCGACCTGCAGTCCGGCGCCATCACCGGCGTCGAGGCCCTGCTGCGCTGGCACAGCCCCGACATGGGCCTGGTCTCGCCGGCCAAGTTCATCCCCATCCTCGAGGAGACCGGCCTGATTCTCGAGGTGGGCGAGTGGGTCATCGCGCGCGCCTGCCGCCAGGCCCGGCTGTGGCAGGAGCAGGGCCTGCCGCCGCTGCGCATCGCCGTCAATCTCTCGCCGCGCCAGTTCCAGAGCCGCAACCTCGCCGAGCGCATCCGCACGCTCATCGACCAGCCCGACTTCCTGCCCGAATTCCTCGAGCTCGAAATCACCGAGAGCATGGTCATGCAGAACGTCGAGCGGGCCATCGCCACGCTGGAGCAGCTGCGGGCGCTCGGGGTGCGCATCGCCATCGACGACTTCGGCACGGGCTATTCCTCGCTGGCGGTGCTGAAACGCTTCCCGGTGGATTGCCTCAAGGTGGACCGCTCCTTCGTGCGCGACGTGCCCAACGACCCCGACGACGTCGCCATCACCCGCTCGGTCATCGCCCTGGCGCACAGCATGGGGCTGTCGGTGGTGGCGGAAGGCGTCGAGACGGAGGCGCAGCGCGCCTTCCTGGTAGACAGCCAGTGCGACGAAATGCAGGGCTTCCTGTTCTCGAAGCCCCTGCCGGCCGCGGAACTGGCCGTCCTCTTCCGCGAAAAGGCCGCCCTGGCGGCCTGAGCGGAATCAGGCTTTGCCGATCAGTCCGCCCGTCGGCGAGCTGGGCGAGGCGGAATAGGGCTTCCTCGGCATGCGCCCGGCGCGGAAGGCCTCGCGGCCGGCCTCGACGGCCTTCCTCATGGCGGAAGCCATCAGCCCCGGATTCTGCGCGCCGGCGATGGCGGTGTTCATCAGCACGCCGTCGCAGCCCAGCTCCATGGCGATGGCCGCATCCGACGCCGTGCCGACGCCGGCGTCGACCAGCACCGGCACCCTGGCATTGTCGATGATCAGGCGCAGGTTCCACGGGTTGAGGATGCCCATGCCGGAGCCGATGAGGGACGCCAGCGGCATCACCGCCACGCAGCCGATCTCCTCGAGGCGCTTGGCCTGGATCGGGTCGTCGGCGCAGTACACCATCACCTTGAAGCCGTCCTGCACCAGCGTCTCGGCCGCCTTCAGCGTCTGCGGCATGTCGGGAAACAGCGTCTGCGCGTCGCCGAGCACCTCCAGCTTGACGAGGTCGTGGCCGTCGAGCAGTTCGCGCGCCAGGCGCAGCGTGCGAACGGCGTCCTCCGCCGTGTAGCAGCCGGCGGTGTTCGGCAGCAGGGTGTACTTCGACGGCGGCAGATAGTCGAGCAGGCTCGGCTGGCCCGGCTCCTGGCCGATGTTGGTGCGGCGGATCGCCACCGTGACGATCTCGGCGCCGGAGGCCTCGATGGCCGCGCGGGTCTGCTCGAAGTCCCTGTACTTGCCGGTGCCGACGAGCAGGCGCGAGGAATACGCCTTGCCGGCGATGATGAGTTTGTCGTTGTCCATTTCCAGTTATCCGCCGCCGACGGCGACGACGATCTCGATGCGGTCGCCCTCGGCGAGCCGCGCGGCGGCGTGGCCGCTCTTCGGCACAATCTCGCCGTTGCGCTCGACCGCCAGGCGCTTGCCCTCCAGGCCCATCCCGCGCAGCAGCTCCGCCACCGAAAGCGCGGCCGCGACGTTGCGCGTCTCGCCGTTGACACTGATTTCCATGCGGGAATTCTAACAGGTAGAATGCGGCCGTTCGCGGGTGTAGTTCAATGGCAGAACGGCAGCTTCCCAAGCTGCATACGTGGGTTCGATTCCCATCACCCGCTCCAGGACCGCCGGCCCCTGCGCCGGCTTTCCGTTTCAGCCCTTGAGAAAACAATAGCGCCCGCCGTGATAGACGAGCGGCTCCGCCTCGCGCCGGCTGAAGCGCTCGACGCGGCCGATGAAGATGAGGTGGTCGCCGCCCTCGTGCTGCAACTCGCTGCGGCATTCGAGCACGACGCAGCAGCCGGGCAGCAGCGGCGCGCCGCCGAGGCCGCCCTGCCAGCCGATGCCGGCGAACTTGTCGGCTCCACGCCGGGCGAAGCGTTCCGACAGCGCCTGCTGGTCGGCCGCCAGGATGTTCACCGCGAAGTGGCTGGCGGCGCGAAAGGCGGCGAGGCCGGGCGAGGTGCGCGCGAGGCTCCACAGCACCAGCGGCGGCTCGAGCGACACCGAGCTGAAGGAATTCACCGTCAGGCCGATGGCATGGCCGTCGGGGTCGAGGGCGGTCACCACGGTGACGCCGGTGGCGAAGGCACCGAGCGCGTCGCGCAGGGCGCGATGGCCGTTCTCGGCGCTGCTCCAGGGGCTGGCCATGAGGGGGTCGCAGGGCTTGTTCATGGATGGAATGACGGACGGGGACCGCAACTGCTTTAAAATTAAAGCAGACTAACCGCCGCGCGTCCTTCTGGCAAGCAATCCCCCCGGGTTCATCATGGTTACCGAATTTGCGCAAACGCTGATCCGCTGGCAGAAATCCGCCGGCCGCCACGGCCTGCCCTGGCAGCAGAAGGGCCGCGCCGATCCCTACCGCGTCTGGCTCTCCGAGATCATGCTGCAGCAGACGCAGGTGGCGACGGCGATCCCCTATTACCGGCGCTTCCTCGCCCGTTTCCCCGACCTCGCCCGCCTCGCCGCGGCGCCGGCGGAAGAGGTGATGGCACTGTGGAGCGGGCTCGGCTACTACGCGCGGGCGCGCAACCTGCAGCAGGCGGCGCAGGACATCGTCGCGCGCCACAACGGCCGCTTCCCGCATCATCTTGCCGACATCGAGGCGCTGCCCGGCATCGGCCGCTCGACCGCCGCCGCCATCGCCGTGTTCGCCTTCGGCACGCGCGCCGCCATCCTCGACGGCAACGTCAGGCGCGTGCTGGCGCGCGCCTTCGGCATCGAGGGCTTTCCCGGCGAGAAGGCGGTGGAAAAACGCCTGTGGGCGCTGGCCGAATCGCTGCTGCCGGAGCGCGACCTCGTCGCCTACACGCAGGGGCTGATGGACCTCGGCGCGACGCTGTGCACGCGCGGCAAGCCGCGCTGCGGCGATTGCCCGCTCGTCGCGCAGTGCGTGGCGCGGCGCCAGGACCGCGTCGGCGAACTGCCGACGCCGCGCGCGAAACGCAGCGTGCCGCAGCGCGCCGTGGCCGTGCTGGTGCTGCTCTGCCGCGGCTGCGTGCGGCTGGAGCGGCGGCCGCCGCACGGCATCTGGGGCGGGCTGCTGTCGCTGCCGGAACTGCCAGGCGGAAAATTGCCGCGACGCTGCGCCGATGCGCTGCCGCTGCCCGTCGTGCGCCACGCCTTCACGCACTTCCGCCTCGACATCGCGCCAGTGCTGTGCAAAGTCAGTCGCCGCGACACGGCGCCATTGAACGCGGACGGCGTCTGGCTGAGCCTGAAAGAACTCGACGCGGCGCCGCTGCCGGCGCCGATCCGGAAGATCCTGCAACACCTGTAAACCCGGGCCTCTCCCCCGCCCTCCCGCAGGGCGGCAGAGAGGGTCACTTCACCAGATTGCGCTGGGCGAGGAACTTGAAGACGATCTCCAGCCGCGAGACCGGGTCTTCCAGCTCGAGCAGCTTCTGCCGCGCGATGGCGGGGATCGGCAGCAGCTCGCAGAAGCGGTAGCCGACCCAGGCCGCGTCGTCGAAGCGGTGCGGCGGCGGCAGGCGCTCGGCACCGGCATCCTCCGCCATCGCCTGCAGCAGCGGCACCAGGGCCGCCAGCGATTCCGGCACCGGCAGGGCCGGCTCGGCGGCGATCGGCTCGATGCGCGCCTGCAGCAGGCCCGTGCGATCGGCTTCGCTGGCAAGGACGCGGAAGCGCTCCCCGCCGCGCACGGCGATGTTGAGGATGCCCGGCTGGGTCATGTCCCAGGCGACGATGCGCGCCTGCGTGCCGACCGGGTGCGGTTTTGCCGGCGCGCCGACCTCGGCCCCTTCGGCGATGAGGCAGATGCCGAAGGCGCTCTCCTGCTTGAAGCAGTCCTTCACCAGGGTCATGTAGCGCTGTTCGAAGACGCGCAGCGACAGCGTGCCGCCCGGAAACAGCACGGCGTTGAGCGGGAACAGGGGCAGGGTCTGCGCGGCGGCGGCCTCGCGCCGCTGCGGGAAGGGCAGGATGGCCAAGCGTGTCTTTCGCTATCGATGAATTCGGCCGGCGTCTTCGAGCAGCTTCGCCGCGGCGAGTCCGTTGGCCAGGCCGAATAGTAGCGCAGCCGCCGCGAAGAACGGCAGCAGGTAGAACAGGCCGTCGTGCGGCACCAGCCACAGGCGCGCCACGGCGAGCTGACCGGCGATGTGGGCGAAGGCGGCGATCAGGCTCTGGCTGACCGGGCCGAAGAGGCGCGCCGGCAGGTGCATGGCGAGGCCCAGTGCGGCGAGGCTGGCCAGCGCGCCGGCGAGGCTGAGGAAGAAGCCCGGCGCGAGGAACTGGCCGAGGAGCAGGCTGCCCGCCACCACGCGCAGCAGCGACACCCAGACGGCGTCGCGCCAGCCGTAGCGCGCCAGCACGATCAGCGTGATGATGTTGGCCAGCCCCGGCTTGACGCCGGGCAGCGGCATCGGGATGGCCGCCTCCACCACCGAGAGGGCGATGGCCGCCGCCGCATAGCGCGCGATGCGGTGGTCGTCGGCGGTGGAGGTGAGTTCAATAGGCGAGGCTGTCATGGCTGGAAGCGCGGCCGGCGATGGACAGGCTGAGGTGGCTCGGCGCGCAGATGGCGATGGCGTTCGGCTGGCTGAGCCAGCCCTGGCGCACGCAGTACTGGCGCGGGCCGGGATCGGCGGCGACGCGGGCGCGGCCCGGCTGCACCTCGATGACGCTGGTGCCCAGCGCGCCCGGCACCTCGATGCGCGCCGCGCGGGTGAGCGGCAGCTCGGCGACGACGACGCCGTCGCGGCGCACCACCGCCTTCTCGGCGGCGCCGCCCTTGAAGGCCCCTGGCGCCAGCGCGGCGGTGGCGGCGGCAAGGAGCAGCAGCACGGCCCAGTCGCCGGGCTTGATGAAGCGCAGGTAGGACTTCACGTGTTGCCCTCTCCCCCGGCCCCCGCTGCGCGCCCCACGGCCGGCTTTACACAGCCGGCCGGCTTCAGCAGCGCGAAGCATGCTTCGCGAAACCCTGCCTCCGCCCCCGCGGGGAGAGGGGAGGTTCGTGCGGCGCATGCGCCGCTCATGTGATTGCGCGATGCCGCACCAGGACGCGGGCGCGGTCGCGGAACTGGCCGGCCAGCCACTCGGCGAGGTACACCGAGCGATGCTGGCCGCCGGTGCAGCCCACCGCCACGGTGAGGTAGCTGCGGTTGTCGCGCACGTAGGCCGGCAGCCATTCGTAGAGGAAGCCGCGGATGTCCTCGGCCATCTTGCGCACCTCGGACTGCGCCTCGAGGAAGCGCGCCACCTCCGGATCGCGCCCGGTGAGCGGGCGCAGCGCCGGGTCGTAGTGCGGATTCGGCAGGCAGCGCACGTCGAAGACCAGGTCGGCATCGAGCGGGATGCCGTGCTTGTAGCCGAAGGACTCGAACTGCAAAGTCAGTCCCTGCGAGACGGCGGTCTCGGCGAAGTCGCGCACCCAGGCGCGCAGGGCATTCGGATTCAGGCTGCTGGTGTCGATGCGGTTGCCCAGGCCGGCGACGTTCTCCAGCAGGCCGCGCTCGCGCACGATGGCCTCGGCCAGGGTGGTCTCCTCGTTCGACAGCGGATGACCGCGGCGCGTCTCGGAAAAGCGCGCGATGAGGGTCTCGTCGCGCGCCTCGAGGAAGACGAAGCGCGTCGGGATGCCCATCGCCTGCAGGTCGCGCAGCTGCTGCGGCAGGGCGGCGATGGAGCTGCCGGCGCGCACGTCGATGGCCACCGCCACGCGATCGTAGCCCTCGTCGCGCAGCTGGCGCACCAGCGGCGGCAGCAGGGTGGCCGGCAGGTTGTCGACGCAGTAGTAACCGGCGTCCTCCAGCGCGCGCAGCGCGATGCTCTTGCCGGAACCGGAGAGGCCGCTGATGAGGATGAGCTGCATGGAAATCACCGCCGCAAAGGGAAGCCAAGCATAGCCAAAAGCCCCGCTTCTTGCCATCATTGCCGCTGCCCGAACCCGGAATCCGCCATGACCCTGACCGCGACACGCCACATGACCACCGGCAGCGGCCTCGCCCGCCCTTCGCCCGCAGGCCGGCGCCGCAAGGCTTGCCCGCAGCGCTGAAATGAGTCGCGACGCCGGCCGCCACCGCCGCGCCGCGGCGCTGATGTTCTGCGCCGGCCTGCTATGGAGCATCGCCGGCGTGTTCACCCGCCACATCGAGCAGGCGCCGCGCTGGGAGGCCACCTTCTGGCGCTCGTTCTTCTGCGCCATGGCGATGATTCTCATCCTCGCCGTCCTGCACCGGCGCCAGGCCGCCGACGAAGTCCTGCGCCTCGGCCGCGCCGGCCTCGCCTCGGGCGCGCTGTGGGCGGTAATGTTCACCGGCTTCATGCTGGCGCTGACGCAGACCAGCACCGCCAACACCCTGATCCTCACCAGCATCTCGCCGCTCACCGCCAGCCTGTTCGCCTGGCTGCTGCTCGGCGAGCGCGTGCCGGCCCGCACCTGGCTGCTGATCGGCGTCGCCTTCGCCGGCATCCTCGTCATGTTCGGCGGCGAGACCGGCGGCGGGCGCATGAGTGGCAACCTGATCGCGCTCAGCGTGCCGCTGGCGGCGGGACTCAATTTCGTGCTGATGCGCAAGAGCGGCGCGCGGGTAAACCTGATTCCCGCCGTGCTGGTCGGCGGCCTGCTCTCGGCGCTGGCGACGCTGCCGCTGGCCTGGCCCTTCCTCGCCACGCCGCGCGACCTCGCCACCCTGGCGCTGCTCGGCGCGCTGCAGCTGGCGCTGCCCTGCGCCCTGGCGGTGGTGGCGGCGCGCCGCCTCTCGCCGACGGAAGTGGCGCTGATCGGGTTGACGGAAAACGTCTTTGGCCCGCTGTGGGCCTGGCTCGGCGCCGGCGAGGTGCCGGGCGGACACGCGCTGTTCGGCGGCGTGCTGGTGCTCGCCGCGCTGGTCATGCAGGCACTCGCCGCCGGCAGCGGACGGGCGCGGCCTACTTGAGGCGGTGCACGACGCTGGTCGCCACGCCCCAGATCGACAGCTCCTGGCCGTCGGCGAACGCGATGGGATGGAAGCAGGGATTCTCCGGCAGCAGGCGGACGTGGCCGTTGCGCTTGGAGAGGCGCTTGAGCGTCAGTTCGTTGTCGACCATCGCCACGACGATGTCGCCGTCGCGCGGCTCGAGGGCGCGGTCCACCACCAGCAGGTCGCCATCGTGAATGCCGGCGCCGGTCATCGACTGGCCCTGCACGCGGATGAAGTAGGTCGACTCGCGGTGCTCGATCAGATGCTCGTTGAGGTCGAGGCTGCCGTCGACGTGCTCCTCCGCGGCGACAGGCAGTCCGGCCGGCACGCGCGAGCGGAAGAGTGGGCGCGCCAGGCGAGGCGCGGCGGGAGCGGGAACGAAGATCACGCGGTCCAGTTCTCCACCTTCAGCCCCTTCACCCGGACGAACTCGCGGACATTGTTCGTCACGAGCACCGCCTTGAGGCTGCGGGCGTGGGCGGCTATCAGCAAATCGTTGGCCCCGATCATTGCGCCGCGGTGCCTGAGATCGGCCCGGATGTCCGCGTAATGCTCGGCGGCCTCTGCCGGCCATCCCAACACTTCCAGATGCCGCACGAATGCATTGAAGGCCTCGCGCGCCTGCTTCTGCTTCGCCGAGAGCTTCACGCCGTACAGAAGCTCCGCCGCGGTCACGGCCGACATCGCCTGATCGGCGATGGGCACACTGCGGATGCGCTCCAGCAGCACGGGATGGGAACGCTTCATGATGTACGAACAGATGTCCGTATCGAGAAGGTAGCGCGCCATCAGAAATCGCGCTCCTGAACCGGCAGATCTTCGACCCCCGCCATGAAATCGGCCGGCGCCGCGGGGCCGCTTTCGAGATAGGCATCCCAGCTCGAGGGGCGCGGCGACAGCACCACCTCATCACCTTGCTTGCGGATGAAAACCTCGCTCACGCTGAACTGGAAATCCTTCGGCAATCTGACGGCCTGGCTGCGATTGTTCAGGAAAATCTTGGCAGTACGATCCATGCAAAATCTCTCCGGCTTTCGTGCATATGCTTCAGTATATGCATGAAATGGCATATGTCAACGTATATGCAATGAAGTGTTGCAATGAATCAGGCCCCGGGCCGGTCAAACGTACTTCCGGAAGCTGCCGCTGACGCGGCCGAAGATTTCCAGCTGGCCCTGCGGGCGGATCGGCGGGTAGGCCGGGTTGCCGGCCTTCAGATACGCGCCGCGCTTGTCCTGGGCGAGGTACTTCAGGGTGAACTCGTTGTCGACGATGGCCACCACGATGTCGCCGACGCGCGCCGAGCGGCCCTTCTCCACCACGATGTAGTCGCCCGGCTGCAGGCCGGCCTCGATCATCGAGTCGCCCTTGACGGTGAGCAGGATCGTGCGGCTGGGCGCGTCGACGAGGAACTCGTCGATGGTGAGCGTCTCGGCGCCGGCGTCGTTGGCGGCGGCGGGAAGGCCCGCGCGCACCGAGTCGGCCACCGGCCGGTCGAAGAAGCGCGGCCCGGGGGCGAGGCGCCGGTCGGGCGTGGTCTGCAGGAAGCCGGCCAGCTTCAGCCGACCGGCGACGGCGTGGGCCGAGGCCACCGAGCGCAGGCCGAGCAGCCGCGCCATGTGCGAGAAGGAAGGCAGGCTGCGGTGCGCGGCGAAGTAGTCCCGCAGCCGGCCGAGGTAGCCGGCATCCTGCGACGGATTGGACGGGGGCATGGACGCCTCTTTGCAAAATGACGAATGTTCATTCGCATGCTAGCGAACGAGCATTCGTTTGTAAAGGGGTTTGCCGAAAGCATTTGCCGGGGCGTTCAGCCGCGCCAGCTTCTGGCGCAGCCGGACCGGATCGTCCGTGGCGAGCAGGCGGGCCACCTTGCGGCGCAGCTCGGCCAGGTTGCTGCGCATCACCTCCTGCTTGACCTCGAGGATCTGCGCCGGGTGCATGGAGAACTGGGTGAGCCCCATGCCGAGCAGCAGGCGCGTCAGCTGCGGGTCGCCGGCCATCTCGCCGCACACCGCCACCGGCAGGCCGGCGCGCGCGCCGGCCTGGATGGTGTGGGCGATCAGGCGCAGCACGGCCGGATGCAGCGGGTCGTAGAGGTGCGCCACCGCCTCGTCGGTGCGGTCGATGGCGAGGGTGTACTGGATCAGGTCGTTGGTGCCGATCGAAAGGAAGTCCAGCTTCTGCAGGAACACGCCGAGGGCCAGCGCGGCGGCGGGAATCTCGATCATGCCGCCGACCTCGATACCCTCGTCGAAGGGCAGGCCGCGGCCGTGCAGCTGCTCCTTCGCCTGCCCGACAAGCGCCAGGGTCTGCTCGATCTCGTGCGCATGCGCCAGCATCGGCACCAGCAGTCGGATGCGGCCGTGGGCGGAAGCGCGCAGGATCGCGCGCAATTGCGTCAGGAACATCTGCGGCTCGGCCAGGCAGTAGCGGATGGCGCGCTGGCCGAGCGCCGGGTTGGCCTCGCTGCGCTCGACACCGCGCAGGTTCTTGTCGGCGCCGATATCCAGGGTGCGGATGACGACCGGCCGGCCGGCCATCGCCTCGGCCACGCTGCGGTAGGACGCGTACTGCTCCTCCTCGCCGGGCATGCCGTCGCGGTTGAGGAAGAGGAACTCGGTGCGGAACAGGCCGATGCCGGCGGCGTCCACCGCCCTGGCCTGGCCGACGTCGCCGGGCAGCTCGATGTTGGCGGCCAGCTCGATGTCCACGCCGTCGAGGGTGGCGGCGCGCGCCTTCTTCAGGCGCTTCAGCTTGGCGCGCTCCAGCTCCAGCGCGCTCTTGCGCAGGCGGTACTCCTCCAGCACGCGGGCATCGGGGTCGACGATCAGCACGCCGCGCGTGCCGTCGACGACCAGCATGTCGTCCTCGCGGATCAGGTGGCGCGCATGGTGCAGGCCGACCACGGCGGGAATGGCCAGGCTGCGGGCAACGATGGCGGTGTGCGAGGTGGCGCCGCCGAGGTCGGTGACGAAGCCGCCGATCTTCAGCTGCTTGAACTGGATGGTGTCGGCCGGCGACAGGTCGTGGGCGACGACGATCAGCTGCTCGCCGCGGCCATGCCTGGGCGGATGTCCCGGATGGCCCAGCAGCACTTTCAGCACGCGCTCGACCACCTGCACGATGTCGGCCTTGCGCTCGCGCAGGTACTCGTCCTCGATCTGTTCGAACTGCTCGACGACCTGCTCCAGCTGCTGCACCAGCGCCCACTCCGCGTTGCAGCGCCGCTCGCGGATCAGCGCGCGGGTGGCCCCGATCAGCAGCGGGTCGGCCAGCAGCATGTGGTGCAGGTCGATGAAGGCGGTCACCTCGGCCGGCGCGCCGGGATCGCGGCCGGCCATCAGGGTGTCGAGTTCCGCCTGGACCTGGGCGACGGCCCGGTCGAAGCGGTCGATCTCCTCGTCGACGAAGCGCCCGGGCAGGACGTAGTGCTCGACTTCGAGCGTGGCGTGCGAGACGAGGTGGGCATGGCCGATGGCGATGCCGTGGGAGACCGCCAGGCCGTGCAGCGTGAAACTCATTCCCCCTCGCCAAACTTGTCGGCGACCAGCTTGAGGATGGCCTGCAGGGCGGCGTCGGCGTCGGCGCCCTCGGTGTCGACGATCACCCTCGCGCCCTTGCCGGCGGCCAGCATCATGACGCCCATGATGCTCTTGGCGTTCACGCGGCGGCCGTTCCTCTCCAGCCAGACCTCGCTGGAAAAGGCCGTCGCCGTCTGCGTCAGCTTGGCCGAGGCGCGCGCATGCAGGCCGAGCTGGTTGACGATCTCCGCTTCAGCCCGCGGCATCGCACCGCTCCTGCAGCGACAGGACGCCATCGCGGCCGCCGGCGACGGCCTTGGCCAGCAGCGTGGCCATGTCCTTGTCCCGGTAGGTCAGGGCGCGCAGCAGCATCGGCAGGCTCACGCCGGCGAGGCCCTCGACCCGCCCCGGCACGAGAAGTTGCCGGGCGAGATTGGCCGGCGTCGCGCCGCAGATGTCGGTGAGCAGCAGCACGCCGTCGCCCGAATCGACCAGCCGCAGCATGTCGCGGGCGAGCGGCAGGCTGTCCGTCGGGCTGTCCTGGCCGCAGAGGCCGAGCTGGGCGAGCTGCGGCGGGCGCTTGCCGAGGACGTGGCTGGCGCACTGGACGAGCGATTCGCCCAGGCTGCCGTGGGTGATGAGAAACAGGCCGATCATGTTCGTGACGTGGGTTCCGTCACGATTGTAACCGAAGGGTGCTAGCGGAAGAAAAGGACGAGAAAAGTCAGTCCCGCCAGGACGGCGATGGCCAGGGCCAGCCGTTTCGCCAGGCGGGCGTTGTCGGCCTCGCGCTGCCGCTCGAGGTCGACCAGACGCCGCAACCGGCGCAGGGCGTCCAGGCCGACGCGGCGGCGCACCAGGCGTTCGACGTGTTCATCGCTCATGGCTCGACGGCTATCTTGAGGTCCGACGACAGAATGGTAAGCCGTTCGCGAAAACTTGCCGTGACATGCATCACGCCGCCGGCATCGATGCGTAGCGCATCGGCGACGCCGAGCCGGCGCGCCAGCGCGCGCCATTCGCCGGCGCCGGCGATGAAGAGGGGCTTGCTGGCGGCGTCCGACAGGGCGCCCGCGCCGTCGCGCCGGGGGATCAGCACGGTGACGGCCTCGACGCCCTCGGCCGGCCGGCCCGTGCGCGGGTCGAGCAGATGGCAGTAGCGCTTTCCCTCCAGCTCGAAATAGCGCTGGTAGTCGCCCGAGGTGCCGATCGCCTCGCCGTCGCGCAGCGCCAGCGTCGCCAGCGGCGCGGCGGCGCGCGGGTGCTGGATGCCGACGCGCCAGGGCGCGCCGCCCTTGTCGCCCAGCGCCATGACGTTGCCGCCGATGTTGATCAGCGCGTTCCTCACGCCCATGCCGCGCAGGATGGCGGCGGCGCGGTCGAGGGCGTAGCCCTTGGCGTAGCCGCCGAGGTCGAGCTGCACGGTGCGATTGCGGCTGCCGACGCGATCGCCGGCGAAGGACAGGTCGCTCATGCGCGGCGCCGCCCGGACGACCGCCGCCAGCGCCGCCGCATCGGGCAGCGCCGGCTTGAATTCCTCGGCATGGAAGCCCCACAGCGCCACCAGCCGGCCGATGGCCGGGTTGAACAGCTGGTCCGAGCGCGCCGCGATGGCCGCGGCGTCCTGCAGGATGAAAGTCAGTTCCGGCGAGACGGCGATGTCGCGGCGACCGGCGGCGATGGCATCGTTGAGCGCCGTCAGCTCGGACGGCTGCCAGGCGTGCAGCATGCGGTGCAGGCGGTCGAACTCGGCCAGCACGGCAGCCAGCGCCTGCGCCGCCTTCTCGGACGGCTCGCCCCACACCGAGACCTCGACGCGGGTGCCGAAGACATAGGCTTCGCGCTGGTAGAGCTGCGGCGCCCGCCCGCAGGCCGTTAGCAGGATGGCCGCCAGGAAAAGCGGCCACCACGGCGTGCACGGCGGGCATCTTCTCCGGATTTCGCCGTGCACGCCGTGTGCGCCGTGGTTCAAGCCTTGCATTGCCTTTCGAGCGCGTCCATGAACATCCCGGCGACGTCGAAGCCGGACTGCTGCGCGATCTCGACGAAGCAGGTCGGGCTGGTGACGTTGATCTCGGTGAGGCAGTCGCCGATGACGTCGATGCCGGCGAGCAGGATGCCGCGCGCGGCGAGGAGCGGTGCCAGGTGTTCGGCGATCTCGCGGTCGCGCGCCGTCAGCGGCTGCGCCACGCCCGTGCCGCCGGTGGCAAGGTTGCCGCGCGTCTCGCCCGGCTTCGGGATGCGCGCCAGGGCCCAGGGCACGACCTTCCCGCCGATCAGCAGGATGCGCTTGTCGCCCTGCGCGATGCCGGGCAGGAAGCGCTGCGCGACGATGGTGCGCGCCCCGTTGTCGGTCAGCGTCTCGACGATGACGTTGCGGTTGGGGTCGGAGCGGGCGACGCGGAACACGCCGGCCCCGCCCATGCCGTCGACGGGCTTGAGGATGGCGTCGCCCATCTCGTCGATGAAGGCCTGCAGCGCCTCCGGCTCGCGCGCCACCAGGGTGTCGGGGATGAACTGCGGGAACTCGAGGATCGACAGCTTCTCGGAATGGTCGCGCACGGCGCGCGGGTCGTTGAAGACGCGAGCGCCGCCGGCCGCGGCGCGCTCCAGCAGCCAGGTGGCGGCGAGGTACTCGAAGTCGAAGGGCGGGTCCTGCCGCATCAGCACGGCGTCGAACGCCGCCAGCGGCTTTTCCTCGGGCGCGCCAGCCTCGAACCAGTCGCGGTGGTCGTCGCGCAGCGTCAGGCGCGCGGCCGCCGCGCGCACCGCGCCGGCGCGCCAGGCCAGCGCCGGGCGCATCACGGCAAAGGACTCATGGCCGCGCGCCTGCGCCGCGCGCAGCATGGCGACGCTGGAATCCTTCCAGGCCTTGAGGTGTTCGAGGGGATCGAGGACGAAGGCGAGCTTCACCGCGCCATTATCGCGGAAAAGCCCCGCCTCCGCCGCTCAGTGCCGGATCATGCCCGCGCCGCCGATGCCGCCCAGGCCGCCGGGCGCGTTGATCGGGCCGGGGCCCACGCCCGCCGCTGCGCCCGGCGCCTGCACCGCCGGCAGGTTGCTCCCGCCGATTTGCGGCGGGCCGGGACTGATGCTGCCCAGCGCCGCGCCCGGCGCCTGCACCGCCGGCAGGGCGTTGCCGGCCATGTCGGTCATTCCGGCCATGCCCGTCTGCACCGCCGGCAGCAGCTGGTTGTCGCCCGGCGCGTTTGGCGGGCCGGGCCTAAGCTGCACCTCCGCGCCCGGCGCGTCAGGCGGGCCGGGCGGCATCCCGCCAGGATTCTGTGGCGGGCCGGGCTTGGTGGAAACAGGCTTGTCCGCATCGGGCGGCGGGAGCTTGCCGGACTGGCCCTTCTGCACCGCCGGCAGCAGCTTGCCGGCCGCGCCGGCCATGCCTTCCATGTCGCCGCGCGCGGCGCCGGCGAGCAGGGCGGCGGGAATCAGGATCAACAATGTCTTTCGCATGAGCGGCCCCTCCATGGCAATGGAATTTCACCCTAGACCACGGCGGTGTGCGGCGCAAGGCGGCGCCGACGGGCGGTTCAGGCCAGGTCCGGGGCCGGCGCGGAGAGCTCCAGCTCGACGGCGGCGGCGAGCAGCGCGAGGCGCGCCACCACGCCGTAGGCGAAGAAGCGGTTGGGCGCGTCGTCCGGCGCGCAGCTGTGGTCGGGCATGGAGCAGCCGCAGTCGAAGGCGAGCGGCTCGAAGCGCATGCCCGGGGCGTTGAGGTTCTCGTCGCGGCCGCGCTCGGTGTTCACGCGGTAGAAGCCGCCGACGACGTAGCGGTCGATCAGGTACACCACCGGCTCGGCGACGTTGCCCTCGATCGTCTCGAAGGTGTGCACGCCTTCCTGGATGATCACCTCGGTGACCTGCAGGCCCTCCTTCACCACCGCCATCTTGTTGCGCTGCTTGCGGTTGAGCCCTTTCACCTCGGCGGCGTCGTGCACCGTCATGATGCCCATGCCGTAGGTGCCGGCGTCGGCCTTGACGATGGCGAAGGGACGCTCCCTGACGCCGTACTGGGCGTACTTGGCCTTCACCCGCGTGAGCACCGCGTCGACGTTGGCGGCGAGGCATTCCTCGCCCTCGCGCGCCTGGAAGTCCACCTTGCCGCAGACGGCGAAGCCGGGGTTGATCAGCCAGGGATCGATGCCCGCCGCCTGGGCGAAGTCGCCGGCGACGCGGTCGTAGGCGGCGAAGTGGCGGGATTTGCGGCGCACGTGCCAGCCGGCGTGCAGCGGCGGGATGACGGTCTGCTCGTGCAGGTCCTTCAGCAACTCCGGCACGCCGCCGGAAAGGTCGTTGTTGAGCAGGATGGCACAGGGATCGAAGCCGTCGAGGCCGAGCCGGCCGTTGTGCCGCCGCAGCGGCTCGAGCAGCAGCCGCGAGCCGTCCGGCAGGTCGATCGGGGTCGGCGCCAGGATGTCGGGGATCAGCGTGCCGATGCGCACATTCAGCCCCGTGCGTTCGAGGATGGTCGCCAGGCGCGCCACGTTCGTCAGGTAGAACAGGTTGCGCGTATGGCTCTCGGGGATCAGCAGCAGGTTCTTCGCGTCCGGGCAGATCTTCTCGATCGCCGTCATCGCCGCCTGCACGCACAGCGGCAGGAAGGCCGGGTTGAGGTTGTTGAAACCCCCGGGAAAAAGGTTGGTGTCCACCGGCGCCAGCTTGAAGCCCGCGTTGCGCAGGTCGACCGAGCCGTAGAAGGGCGGCGTGTGATCCTGCCAGCGGGCGCGAAACCATTGCTCGATGGCGGTGGCGCGATCGAGGAAGGTGCGCTCGAGGTCGAGCAGCGGGCCGGTGAGGGCGGTGGTCAGGCGCGGGACCATGGCTCGATCTTATACCAGTCCGCGCACGGCGAACGGGGCGAAGCCCTCGGGCAGCAGCGCCTGCTCCAGGCTGCGCTGGGCGAAAAGGAAGCGGCCGTCGCAGACGAAGCCGAGTTCCGCCCAGTCAACGTCGTTGAGCAGGTCGCGCAGGCGCGCCAGGTCGGCGTCGCGGCGGTGCGGAAACAGCGCCAGGACGGCGCCGTCGTAGTTGCGGCAGTCGTTGAGGAAGAACGGCCGCGGATTGCGCGTCTTCTGGTTGACGTAGAGGCGCGGGGCGTCGGAAACGAAATGGCGACGGCCCCACTTCCACCAGTTCGACTCGTCGAACCTCGTCACGCGCCGCGCCAGCAGGCGCTCCTTGAAGGGCAGCAGGTACGCGATCGGCCCCTCGCGGTCGAGATAGATCATGCGGCGCAACTCGCCGCTTTGCGCCGTCTTCGAACAGACGAAATCGGCGTTGCCCAATTCGGCGCTGGCGAAGATCCCGTCGGCGCCGGAGACGGCGCCGACCTTCACGGCGAAGACGCTGGAGAGCGGCACGCTGTAGATGCCGCGCGTGAGCAGGATCTGGCCGCCGGCCAGCACCATGCGGCGGCCGTCGCCAAGGCGCCGCGTGCGATTGCCCTTCTCGAAGCGCCAGATGGCGCAGTTGGGCACGACGCCGTCGAAGACGCGGGCGTCGCCCAGTTCCCGGAAATCGGTGATCGTGCCCTGGTCGAAGAGCCAGGTGTTCAGGCGCGCGCTGCCGGTGGCCTTGAGGAAGTCGCGTGGCGTGATGAAGATCAGCTCGCCGCCCGGCTTCAGGTGGCGCACGCACTTCTCGATGAAGAAGAGATACAGGTTGGCGTGACCGTTGAGGAGCTGCGAGCCGAGGTGCCGGCGCGTGCCGGGCTGTATGTCGCGCGCCTTGACGTAGGGCGGGTTGCCGATGACGGTGTCGAATTTCTCCGTTTCCGGATAGGCGAAGAAGTCGAGGTTGAGCGCGCCGGGCGGACAGTGCGTCGGGTCCAGCTCGATGGCGGTGCAGCCGGGCAGCCGCAACGAGAAGGCGCCGTCGCCGCAGGCCGGCTCCAGCACGCGCCCGGCGTTGCGGCGCAGCGCCAGCATGGCGTCGACGACGGCCGGCGGGGTGAAGACCTGGCCGTGGCGGGCGATGTCGCGTGGCGCCTCTGTGCTCATGGGCGAATCGATTAGAATTCGGAAAGGGGCGCGGAACAGCGCCTGGCTCGGAACAAAAATTGACGGCGAATCTTAACACGCGGCCCGGACCGTTCGCGCGCTTCTGCGGCGCGCTGCTGCGGCTGTTCGGCTGGCGCGTGATACTGGTCCGGCCGCCGCTGCCGAAGGCGCTGGTGATCGTCTATCCGCACACCTCGAACTGGGATTTCGTCGTCGGCATCCTGGCCCGCTCGGCCATCGCCATCCCGATCGGTTTCGTCGGCAAGGACACGCTGTTCCGTCCGCCCTTCGGCAGGCTGTTTCGCGCCCTGGGCGGCATCCCGGTCAACCGCCGGCAAAGGACGGGCTTCGTCGACGGCCTCGTCGAGGCGTTCGGCACGACCGGGCGGCTGTACCTGGCCATCGCGCCGGAAGGCACGCGCGGCAAGATCGACCACTGGAAATCCGGCTTCTACCGCGTCGCGCTTGCCGCCGGCGTGCCGCTGGGCCTGGCCTTCATCGACTATTCGCGCCGGGAGATCGGCATCGAGCACTGGCTGACGCTGTCGGGCGACGAGGCGGCCGACCTGGCGCGGATCCGCGCCTGCTACGCCGACAAGCGCGGCAAGAGGCCCGGCCAGGAAGGCGAGATCCGCTTCCGCTAGCGCTTACTTGTCTGGTTCCTGTTGCTGCCGGGCGGCATGCTCCAACTGCCTGGCGCGCTCTTCCTCGCGCTTCTTGTATTTTTTTTCCCGTTCCAGGGCCTTTTCCTCGGCCTTTTCTTCCTTGCGCCGGCGCGCCTCGATCTTGTCCTGGCGCTCGCGCTCGCTCATCCGGGCGCGCGCGCTGCCTTCCTCCGCCCTGGCTTCCCGGGCGACGGCCTTGTCCTCGCGCTTCTGTTCCGCATCGGCCGCCTTCTGCTGCGCCTTGCCGATGTTCCTTTCCCGCTCGGCTTCCTTTTTCGGCGCCTGTTCGGCCTTCTTCGCCAGCGCGGTGGCCCGATCCCGCTCGCGCACCTCGCGCTCGATCTTCTTCGCATCGACATCGAGCTTGCGGGCGGCCGCCACGCTCTCGGTACGCGCGTGCCGGGCGTCCGCCAGGCAGGCCGAGACCAGCGTTCGCTGCCAGCAGGTGGTATTCGCCTCGGCGAGCTTCTTCTCGGCTTCCTGCCTGATGCGCGAGGCTTCTTCCTTGAGAGATTTCGCCCGGTCGAGCAGCGCCTTGCGCTCCTCGGGCGTGATGTTCGCAGCGGTTTGGGCTTCCTCTGCCCAGGCGGGGTGAAGCAGCAGCAGGGACAATGCAAACAGCAGTCGTTTCATGGTGCGTACAATAGCGCCTTTTTCCCTCGCCGGTCACGCCGACGGTGTAACAAATTGTGATCCTGCTGAGAAACCTCACCCTCGCCCGCGCCGGGCGGCCGCTGATCGAAGACGTCAGCCTCGGCCTGCATGCCGGCTGGAAGGTCGGCGTCACCGGCGCCAACGGCTGCGGCAAGTCGAGCCTGTTCGCGCTGTTCTCGGGCGACCTGCACCAGGAGGCGGGCGATCTCGAGCTGCCGCCGCAGTGGGTGATCGCCCACGTCGGCCAGGAGACGCCGGCGCTCGCCACCGGCGCGCTCGACTTCACGCTCGACGGCGACGCCGAGCTGCGCAGGATCGAGGCCGACCTGCGCGCGGCCGAGGAAGCCCACGACGGCGAGGCCATCGCCCACCTGCACATGGACTATGGCCATATCGACGGCTACAGCGCCCGCGCCCGCGCCGCCGCGCTGCTGCACGGGCTCGGCTTCGCCGACGCCGACTTCGAGCGGCCGGTGGCGGAATTCTCCGGGGGCTGGCGCGTGCGCCTGAACCTCGCCCAGGCGCTGATGTGCCGCTCCGACCTGCTGCTGCTGGATGAACCGACCAACCACCTCGACCTCGACGCGGTGATCTGGCTGGAGGGCTGGCTGCGCGCCTACCGCGGCACGCTGCTGATGATTTCGCACGACCGCGACTTCCTCGACGCCGTGGTCGGCCACGTCATCCACATCGAGGGCCGGCGCGCGAAGCTGTACACCGGCAACTACAGCGCCTTCGAGCGCGCCCGCGCCGAGCAGCTGGCGCTGCAGCAGGCGATGTACGTCAAGCAGCAGCGCGAGATCGCGCACCTGAAGAGCTACATCGACCGCTTCCGCGCCAAGGCCACCAAGGCGCGCCAGGCGCAGAGCCGCATCAAGGCGCTGGCGCGCATGGAGGAGGTCACCGCCGCCCACGTCGACACGCCCTTCGAATTCCGCTTCTTCGAGCCGGTCGGCAGCCCCGATCCGCTGCTCATGCTGGAGGACGCCGCGGCCGGCTACGGCGACATCGCCGTGCTGCAGGGACTGACTTTGACCCTGCGCCCGGGCGAGCGCCTGGGACTGCTCGGCCGCAACGGCGCCGGCAAGTCCACCCTGATCCGCCTGCTGGCGGGAGAAGCGCCGCCGCTGGCGGGCGTCCGCCGCGAGGGCAAGGGCCTGAAGATCGGCTATTTCGCCCAGCACCAGATCGAGCAGCTGCGGCCGGACGAGAGCCCGCTCTGGCACATGAACCACCTCGATCCGCGCACGCGCGACCAGGACTTCCGCAACTACCTCGGCGGCTTCAATTTCCACGGCGAGATGGCGACCCGCCCGGTCGGCCCCTTCTCCGGCGGCGAAAAGTCGCGCCTGGCGCTGGCGCTGCTGATCTGGCAGAAGCCGAACCTGCTGCTGCTCGACGAGCCGACCAACCACCTCGACCTCGAGATGCGTCACGCGCTCACCCTGGCGCTGTCGGAATACGAGGGCGCGGTGGTGCTGGTCTCGCACGACCGGCACCTGCTGCGCACGGTCTGCGACAATTTTTGTCTCGTCGCCGACGGCGGCCTGAAACCCTTCGATGGCGACCTCGACGACTACCGCAAGTGGCTCGACCAGCCGCATGAGGAAAAGGGCCGGGAAAAAGTCAGTCCGCCGGACACGGCGAAGGCGGCCCCGCCGCCGGCGCCCGAGCGCAAGCCCTCCGGCAAGGCGCGCGCCCTGGAGAAGGAAATCGGGCAGCTGGAAAAACGCATGGCACAATTGGCGGCCGAGAAGCAGAAGCTCGATGCCCGCCTCGCCGACCCGGCGTTCTACCAGCCCGCGGCGAAGGCCGACCTGCAGGCCTGCCAGCAGCGGCAGATCGAGGTGGCGGGCGAACTAGCCGAGACCGAAGCCGCCTGGCTCGCCGCACAGGAAAAACTGGAAAAATCGGAGTGACCGTGCACGCACAACGCCGCTACACCCTGACCGCCTCCTGCCCCGATCGCGTCGGCATCGTCGCCCGCGTCGCCGGCTTCATCGCCGAGAACCGCGGCTGGATCCTGGAAACCAGCCACCACGCCGACGACGACGCGCAGCGCTACTTCATGCGCATCGAGATCAAGGCCGATTCGCTGCCCTTCGACCTCGCCGAATTCCGCCGCCGCTTCGAGCCGATCGCCGCCGAGTTCGCCATGGACTGGCGCATCGCGGATTCGGCGGAGAAGAAGCGCCTGGTGGTCCTCGTCTCGCAGCAGGAGCACTGCCTCTACGACCTGCTGGCGCGCTGGCAGTCGAAGGAGCTCGACGTCGAGATCCCCTGCGTCATCTCCAACCACGAGACCTTCCGCGGCTTCGTCGAATGGCACGGCATCCCCTTCCACCACGTGCCGGTGACGACCGACAACCGGCACGAGGCCAACGCCGAGATGACGCGCCTGTTCGAAGCGGCGCGCGGCGATGTCATGGTGCTGGCGCGCTACATGCAGATCCTGCCGCCCGAGCTGTGCGAGCAGTACCCGGGGCGGATCATCAATATCCACCATTCCTTCCTGCCGTCCTTCGTCGGCGCCAAGCCCTACCACCAGGCCTACCGCCGCGGCGTCAAGCTGATCGGCGCCACCTGCCATTTCGTCACGGCGGAACTCGACGCCGGCCCGATCATCGAGCAGGACACCGTTCGCATCGACCACGGCGACACTGTCGAGGACCTGGTGCGCTACGGCAAGGACATCGAGAAGGCGGTGCTGGCGCGCGGTCTGAGATACCACGTCGAGGACCGCGTGCTGCTCAACGGCAACCGCACGGTGGTGTTTCGCTGATAAAGCCGGCGGGGCTGATGCCCGCCGGCATGCCCGCCTTACCAGCCCGGCGGGATCTTCCCGTTGCACTCCTGGCCGCTGCCCCGGCAAATCTCGACGCACTGCCCGTGCGGACACGAGGTCGAGCAGCGCCACCTGCACTGCTTTCTCAGTTCCTGGCTTACCTGCCGCTTGCAGACGGTCGCCTTCGCCTTGTCGGTCTTGCAATCGTAGGCGGCCTCGGGCGCCTTGGCCGGCGCACCCTGTTCCGCCGCGGCGGCAGGGGACAACAAGGCGGTGTGCAACAGCAGAAAGGTGCTTGCGGCGAGAAGAACGGATGCGAGTTTCATGGCTACCTCCTCCATATCAGGGTTGCCTGGAAGGGAAGCGGTCGCCGGACAACCCTGCACGACAAGCCGCCTGTGCTTCAAGCAAGAGGAGGGCTGGTGAGCCATGCGCAGCCCGAATTGCGATATCACAATAGCATGGGAACTGCCGCGCGGCCAGCCGAAAAAAAACGGGCGCCCTGGGGCGCCCGTTTCGGCTTCGCGTGTTTGCGCAATCAGTAGTGGTAAGCGCTCTCGCCGTGCGAGGTGATGTCGAGGCCCTCGCGCTCTTCCTCTTCCGGCACGCGCAGGCCGATCACGATATCGACGAGCTTGAACGCGACGAAGGCGACCACCGCAGACCAGATGATCGTGGTGCCCACAGCCGTCAGCTGGACGATGACCTGATCGGCGATCGAGTATTCCGCCGCCGCCTTGTTCGCGACGTAGTCGAAGATGCCCGTGCCGCCCAGGCTCGGCGCGGCGAACACGCCGGTGAGCGTGGCGCCGAGGATGCCGCCGATGCCATGCACGCCAAAGACGTCGAGCGAATCGTCGGCGCCGAGCAGGCGCTTCAGGCCATTCACGCCCCACAGGCAGATCACGCCGGCGGCGAGGCCGATGGCGATGGCGCCCATCACGCCGACGAAGCCGCAGGCCGGGGTGATCGCCACGAGTCCGGCCACCGCGCCCGAGGCGGCGCCGAGCATGGAGGGCTTGCCCTTCAGCATCCACTCCGCCAGCATCCAGGACAGCGTCGCGCAGGCCGTCGCCACCCAGGTATTCACGAAGGCCAGTGCCGCCGCGCCGTTGGCTTCCAGCGCCGAGCCGGCGTTGAAGCCGAACCAGCCGAACCACAGGAGCGATGCGCCGATCATGGTCGTGGTGAGCGAGTGCGGCGCCATCGACTCCTTGCCGTAGCCGACGCGCTTGCCGACCAGATAGGCGCCGACCAGGCCCGCCACCGCGGCGTTGATATGCACCACCGTGCCGCCGGCGAAGTCGAGCGCACCCTTCTGGAACAGCCAGCCGCCCTTCGCCGTCTCGGTGGCGAGCGTCGCCGCGTCGGTGATGGCGTCGGGGCCGGTCCAGAACCACACCATGTGGGCGATCGGCACGTAGCTGAAGGTGAACCACAGCGCCATGAACACCAGCACGGCCGAGAACTTGATGCGCTCGGCGAAGGCGCCGACGATCAGGCCGCAGGTGATCGCCGCGAAGGCGCCCTGGAAGGCGACGTAGATCAGCTCCGGCACCACGACGCCCTTGCTGAAGGTGGCCGCCGCCGAATCCGGCGTGATGCCCTTGAGGAACAGCTTGTCGAGGTTGCCGAAGAAGGCGCCGCCCTCGTTGAAGGCCAAGCTGTAGCCGTAGACCACCCACAGGATGCTGATCAGCGAGAAGACGATGAACACCTGCATCAGCACCGAGAGCATGTTCTTGGCGCGCACCAGGCCACCGTAGAACATCGCCAGGCCGGGGATCGACATCAGGATCACCATGGCGGTGGCGACGATGAGCCAGGCGGTGTCGCCCTTGTTCGGCTGCGGGGCGGGCGCGGCGGCAGGAGCCGCTTCGGCCGGTGCCGCCGCCGCGGCGGCGGCTGCCGGAGCGCTCGCCGCCGGCGTGGCCGCCGGCGCCGCCTTCTCCTCGGCCATCGCCGGGGCGCCGGCCGCGAATCCGGCGGCCAGCAAGAGGATTGCGATCAGTTTCTTCATGGCTCTCTCCTAGAGCGCGTCCGCGCCGGTCTCGCCGGTGCGGATGCGGATGGCTTGTTCGAGGTCGAAGACGAAGATCTTGCCGTCGCCGATCTTGCCGGTGCTGGCGGACTTCTCGATGGCCTCGATCACCTGCTCGAGCAGGTCGTCCTTGACGGCGGCCTCGACCTTCACCTTGGGCAGGAAGTCGACGACGTACTCGGCGCCGCGGTAGAGCTCGGTGTGGCCCTTCTGGCGGCCGAAGCCCTTCACCTCGGTGACGGTGATGCCGGCCACGCCGACGGCGGAGAGCGCCTCGCGCACCTCGTCGAGCTTGAACGGCTTGATGATGGCGGTGAGCAGTTTCATGATGGCTCCTTTCAGAAGGTACGGGAAACGGAAATCACCAGCGTGTCGCGGCCGGCGTTCCTGGTGCGGGTCGCGCCCGGCGCATCGTTGCCGAAGCAGTAGGGCTGGACCAGGCCGGCGGCGTTCGGCGAGCAGCCGCCCTTGGCGTTGGTGCCGACGTAGGCGGCGCCGATCACCCAGCCGGAAATGTCCTTGGTGACGCCGAGCTTCCAGTCGCTGTAGTCGCCGTTGGAGCGGCCGTTGTGGAAGTTCCTGAAGTTCAAGTGGCCGAGGTGGCCGTTCACGCCCCAGCCGCCGCCCAGGTCGTAGCTCGCCGACAGGTCGAGGTAGCCCGAGCCGCTGGTGTGCGGTACCGAGAAATAGTCGTTGACCGAGTGGAAGTACTTCAGCGAAAGAAACTTCCAGCTGCCGCCGATGTAGACCTCGGTGTTGTCCACGCGCCCGGTGTGCGCGCTGGTCGTCCTGGCATTGGTCAGCGCCGTGCCGTTCGCCAGGCTGGCATCGCTGCCAGGGTAGGTGTAGTAGATGGCGCCGACGTCGAGGCCCCAGTCGCCCCAGGCCTTCTTCCAGCCGCCGTAGAAATCCATCTCCAGGTTGCCGGAGGGAAAACCGGCGCCGGAGTTCACATTGGAGTTCCAGTTGCCGGCATAGAAGCCGCTGGCGTGCGCGTAGTCGAAGCCGCCCTGCAGGGCCGGCTTGCCGAAGGTCTGGTCGATGCCGCGGAAGCGGTAGCTGCTGGCGAGGCCGATGTTGGCGGTCAGCGTGTGCGGGCTGTCCTCGGCCGCCGGCGCGGTCTGGGCATGGCCGATCGGCGGAAAAGTCAGTGCGGCGGATACAGCGCCGGCAAGCAGGGTCGGGGTCTTGCGCATGATGGGCTCCTCGGATCGATGTGGCAAAAACACCCTCGGCTCCGCATCAAGCATGCCAGCCTCGAAACTCATTGCATTTCAAAAGGATGGGGCATCGAACGAAATCCGGGAAGTGCGCCGCGCACCAAGACCTCGCGTGAATTTTTCGTCGCCGCACAAAGCTGGTGCGGCCTGCCCGGGCGTTTTTCGGCATACTTGCAGCGAACGCCCATCGACTTCCTTCACGCCATGCTCGACCCCAAGCTCCTCGACGAACTTTCCGTCCGCCTCGCCGACATCGCCGCCGGCGGCCCGGCGCGCGACCTGGAGAAGAACGCCCGCGCGCTCCTCAACGGCTTCTTCGCCCGCCTCGATTTCGTCACGCGCGAGGAGTTCGAGGTGCAGCGCGAGGTGCTCGCCCGCACGCGCGCCAAGCTGGAAGCCCTCGAAACCCGCCTCGCCGAGCTCGAAGCCCGCCGCTGACCCCCGCCGCCGCACCGCCGCAGCCCCGGCTTGACATTTAGTTCTAATGCGTACTAGTATAGTCCGAGTTAGAACTAATTTGGCCCCGCCGCCTTGCCGCGCGAACCCTTCCTGCCGATGCTGAGAGAACTGGCCCGCTGCTACCAGGCCTTCGAGGCCTACTCCGGGGCGCACATACGCGGCCTCGGCCTGACGCCGGCCCAGTTCGACATCGTCGCCACGCTCGGCAACATGCCGGGCATGAGCTTCAAGGAACTGGGCGAGAGGACGCTGATCACCAAGGGCACGCTGACCGGCGTGGTCGACCGCCTGGAAGCGCAGCGCCTGGTGCGGCGCAGCGCCTCGGCCGAAGACGGCCGCAGCATGATCGTCAGCCTGACGCCGGCCGGCGCGCGCCTATTCGACAAGGCCTTCGCCGCCCATCTCGACCACCTGCGCCGGGCGCTCGGCAACCTCGCGCCGACGCAGCTGCAGCGCATCGAATCCGCCCTGCGCGGCCTGCGCGAGGCCTTCGAGGCCGCGCCCGGCGCGGAACCTTCGAGCATCCGCGACGGTCGCAGGAAAGCCCGGCGCACAGGAGAACATGAATGACCCTGCCGACCATCGGCTACGGCCGTACCGCAATCGGCCTGCACTGGCTGATCGCCCTGCTGATCTTCTGCGCCTTCCCGCTCGGCGTATATATGCACGAGCTGCCCTTCTCGCCGGGGCGCCTGAAGCTCTATTCGTACCACAAGTGGATCGGCGTCACGGTGTTCCTGCTGGCGATCGCCCGCGTCGCCTGGCGCATCGGCCACCCCGCGCCGCCGCCGCCAGCCGGCATGCCGGCCTGGCAGCGCATCGCCTCGGTGGCCACCCACCACCTGCTCTACGTGCTGATCCTCGCCGTGCCCGTCTCCGGCTGGCTGATGAGCTCGGCCAAGGGAATCCAGACGGTGTACCTGGGAATGATTCCCCTGCCCGACCTGCTGACCAAGGACAAGGAACTCGGCGACATGCTGACGACGGTGCACCAGATCCTCAATTTCACCTTGGCGGCGCTGGTGATCACCCATGTCGCGGCGGCGCTCAAGCACTACGTCGTCGACCGCGACGAGGTGCTCGGCCGCATGATCCCCCTCCTCGACAGAAAGAAATGACATGAAGAAAACCGCAACTGCCCTGGCGCTCGGCGCCCTGTTCCTCGCCCCGGCCCTGGCCCAGCTCGACGCCGCCAAGAGCAGCGTCGTCGCCGTCTCGAAGCAGATGGGCGTGCCGGTGGACGGCAAGTTCAAGCGCTTCACGGCGCAGGTCAGCTTCGACCCGGCCAGGCCGGCGGAAGGGAAAGCCAGTGTCGAGATCGACATCGCCAGCTTCGACCTCGGCGCCGAGGACTTCAACCGCGAGACGGTCAAGCCGGAATGGTTCAACGCGGCGAAGTTCCCCAAGGCGACCTTCGTCACCAGCGCCATCAAGCCGGCCGGCGCCGGCAAATTCGAGGCTGCCGGCAAGCTCACCATCAAGGGCATCACGCGCGACGTCGTCGCCCCGGTGAGCTTCAAGGTCGAGGCCGGCCAGCAGGTCTTCGAAGGCGTGCTGCCGATCAAGCGCCTGCAATTCAACATCGGCGAAGGCGAATGGAAGGACACCTCCACCGTCGCCGACGACGTGCAGATCAAGTTCCGCATCGTCACCGCGAAGAAATAACCCAGCCAACCCACAAGGAGATGACCCGCATGAAACTGAAAGCCCTCGCCGCCGTCCTGTCGGCACTGACTTTTGCCCCGGCCTTCGCCCAGACCTACAACGTCGAGCCGAACCACACCTACCCGAGCTTCGAAGCCGGCCACATGGGCATCTCGGTCTGGCGCGGCAAGTTCACCAAGACCTCGGGCAGCGTCACGCTCGACCGCGCGGCGAAGACCGGCACGGTCGACATCGCCGTCGACCCGGCTTCCATCGACTTCGGCCACGCCAAGATGGAAGAGCACGCCCGCGGCAAGGACTTCTTCAACACCGAGGCCTTCCCGAAGATCACCTACAAGGGCAAAATCAGCAAGTGGAACGGCGACGCCCCGGCCGCCGTCGAGGGCGAGATGACGCTCCTCGGCGTCACCAAGCCGCTCAACCTCACCATCAATTCCTTCAAGTGCATCCCGCACCCGATGCTCAAGCGCGAAGTCTGCGGCGCCGACGCCTCGGGCAGCTTCAAGCGCTCCGACTTCGGCATGAAATACGGCCTGCCGCTGCACGGCGACGACATGAAGGTCGCCATCCAGATCGAGGCCATCAAGGCCGACTGAGCTTACTCACTCCAAAACAAAGGGGCGCCGCGGCGCCCCTTTGTTCATGGCTCACCGATTGAGCCGGTTGTCATTTACACTTGCCGGCATCATGTCGCTCGCCGTCCTGAAGAGCCGCGCCCTCGCCGGCATGGATGCGCCGGAAGTCACCGTCGAGGTGCACCTCGGCCGCGGCCTGCCCTCCTTCGCCATCGTCGGCCTGGCCGACACCGAGGTGAAGGAGGCGCGCGAGCGGGTGCGCGCGGCGATCCAGAACGCACGCTTCGAGTTCCCCGCCAGCCGCATCACCGTGAACCTCGCGCCGGCCGACCTGCCGAAGGAATCGGGCCGCTTCGACCTGCCCATCGCGCTGGGCATCCTCGCCGCCTCGGGCCAGATCGACGGCAAGCACCTCGCCGAGCACGAGTTCGCCGGGGAGCTCTCGCTGACCGGCGAGCTGCGGCCGATCCGCGGCGCGCTGGCGATGTGCCTGGCCGCGCGCGGCGAAGCGCGCAGCTTCGTGCTGCCCGCCGAGAGCGCCGCCGAGGCGGCGCTGGCCGGCGGCGCGGCCATCCTGCCGGCGCAATCGCTGCTGGAGGTGTGCGCCCACCTCAACGGGCAGCAGACACTCGCGCCCTATGCCGGCGCACCGGCGATCAGTGCGCCCGACTATCCCGACCTGTCGGACGTGAAGGGCCAGGCGCAGGCCAGGCGCGCGCTGGAAGTCGCCGCGGCCGGCGGCCACAGCCTGCTCATGATCGGGCCGCCCGGCACCGGCAAGTCGATGCTGGCGGCGCGCTTTCCCGGCCTGCTGCCGCCGATGGGCGACGATGAGGCCCTCGAAGCGGCGGCCATCCATTCGCTCAACGGCGGCTTCCGCATCGAGCAGTGGAAGCGCCGGCCCTATCAGGCCCCGCACCATTCCGCTTCCGCCGCGGCGCTGGTCGGCGGCGGCTCGAACCCGCGTCCGGGCGAGATCTCGCTCGCCCACCACGGCGTGCTGTTCCTCGACGAACTGCCGGAGTTCGAGCGGCGCGTACTGGAGGCGCTGCGCGAGCCGCTCGAATCCGGCCACATCCGCGTCGCCCGCGCCGCGCACCGCGTCGATTACCCGGCGCAGTTCCAGCTGGTGGCGGCGATGAACCCCTGCCCCTGCGGGCACCTGGGAGAAGCGCGCTGCCGCTGCACGCCGGACCAGGTGGCGCGCTACCGCAGAAAATTGTCCGGCCCGCTGCTCGACCGCATCGACCTGCACATCGAAGTGCCGGCGCTGGCCGAGGGCGAACTGCAGGGGCAGGCAGAAGGTGAAAGTTCGGCGGCGATGCGGGCGCGGGTGTCGGCGGCGAGGGCAGCGCAGGTCGCGCGCCAGGGCAAGCCGAACAGCCGTCTCGCCACGAAGGAGATCGACAAGTGGTGCGCGCCGGACGCGGCCGGCGCGCAGCTGCTGAAGCAGGCCATCGCGCGCCTCGGCCTCTCGGCGCGCGCCTACCACCGCGTGCTGAAGGTGGCACGCTCGATCGCCGACCTGGCCGGCACCGAGCGCGTGTCGAGCGCGCACGTCGCCGAGGCGATCCACTATCGCCGTAGTGCAGGGACTGACTTTTGACGCAGACCAGGGCACTGCAGTCCACCATGTCGACGACCATGGTCCGTGTGCCCGAAGACCCGACAGGCTGTTGAAATTCGCCCGACGGCCCTTCGATGCGCGCTTCGCGCTGTTCAGGGCGAACGGTAACTTGCCGATTCCGTTCGTGCCGATCAGGCGGTTTTCAACAGCCTGCTAAGGCTCCCTGCCCGACGATCCGGACTCGGCCAGGACCAATTCTTGCAGCACCCCGGCCCACGCCGCGGCAACGTTTTCCGCCCGATACCCGCCGCCTCCCATCGCCATCAGTCGGCCCCGCGCATGGCGCTCGGCCTGCGCCACCAGGCGCCGGGCGGCATATGCATGCGCGGCCGGGGTCAGGCGCAGGTCGGCCAGCGGATCGCCGGCGAGGCTGTCGGCGCCGCACTGCAATATGAAAAATTCCGGTTGCAGCCGTTCAAGGTGCGCTTCGGCCTGCTCCCAGGCAGCGAAGAACTCGGGGTCGCCGGAGCCGGGCGGCAACGTCAGATTCAGCTTGGTGCCTGCCGCCCCATCCTTGCCGGTCTCCTCGGCATGGCCGCTGCCGGGAAACAGCGTGCGGCCGTCCTGGTGGATATCGACCACGACGAGATCGGGATCCCGTTCGTAAGAGTAGAACACGCCGTCGCCGTGGTGCGCGTCGATGTCCACGTAGGCGATGCGGCGGATGCCGTGCTGCGCCCGCAGGGATTCGATGACGACGCCGATGTCGCTGAGGGGGCAAAAGCCCGCACCGCGCTCGCGCCGGGCATGGTGCATGCCCCCGACCGGCTGAAAGCTGCGCCGCACCGTGCCGGCCATGAGCAGCGACAGGGCTTCCAGCGCGGTGCCGACCCGGTTCGCGGCATCCTCGTACACGCCCGGATAGGCCGGCGTGTCCGCATCGTCGATGAAGCCGCTGCCCTGTTGCGAGCACAGCCGTACCCAGTTCACGTGCGACGCGCTGTGAAAGCGCAGCAGTTCTTCGGGCGTGGCCAGGCGCGGCGCGCCGAGCCGGACCCGCTCATGCAGGCCCAGGCGTTGCGCTTCCGCCCAGAACGCCGCCTGACGGTTGATCGCGTTGGGATGCTGCGCGGGGAAATGCCGCTTCTCCAGCGCTTCCCCCATCCAAACCACGGTGTCGAATTCGCGGGGCGCCGGCATGCGCGTTCAGGCGCCTTGTTTGCAGCCCGTCTCGCGCGCGAAGAGAATCAGCACGAGCGAGAGGATCACGCAGGCATACATCATCGTGAAGCCGGCCTGCCAGGCGGCGGCATCGTAGACGCGCACGCCGTTGGCGCTGGCGCCGCCCCAGCGGCGGTCGAGCATCCAGCCCACCGCCGGCTGCAGGAACATGCCGCCCATCAGCGGGCCCATGTTGCACACGCCCGACGCCGTGCCCATCAGGCGCGCCGGCACCGACTCCTTGGCGAAGGCGAAGCCGATGATGAGGTTGCCCGAGAGGAAGCCCGTCACCACCAGCAGCGCCGCCAGCGGCCACACCGGCAGCGGCAGGAAAATAATCATTGTCCAGCAGGCCAGCACCAGCGCGGTGGTGACGACGTAGAGCGGCTTCCTCCGGCCCATGCGTTCCGACCAGGTGCCGAGGATGGGCCCGCCGAGCGCCCAGGCGACGAGGAAGCTGGAGGTGATCGCCGCCGCCGTCTTCGTCTCCAGGCCGTGCACCTGGCGCAGGTAGGGCACGCCCCAGAGGCCGGCGAAGGTCAGCACGGAACCTGCGACGCCGATCGGCACGATCACCAGGATCCAGGTGTTGCGGTAGGAAAGCACCTCCATCAGGCCGCGCCACATCGAGCCGTGCTGCCCGCTGCCGTGGCCGGCGCCGTGGAAGTGGCTGGCATAGCCGGCTTCGGCCGGATCGTCGCGCACGCGCAGCCAGATGGCGGCGCACAGCGCCGCCGTCACCAGGGCGGAGACGCCCATCACGGCGCGCCAGCCGAAGGCGTCGACCAGCATGCGCAGCGGCACGCCGGCGAAGACGCCGCCGACCACGCCCATGAACAGCGCCATGCCGGAGGCGAGGGCGAACTGGCGCGGCGCGAACCAGTGCGTGGCGAGCTTCAGCATGGAGACGAAGGCCACCGCCACCGAGGCGCCGATCAGCAGCCGCCCGGCGTTGGCCCACCACAGGGTCGGCGAGAAGGCGAACAGCGCCGTGCCCAGCGCCGCCACGCCGGCGCCGCTGGCGAGCAGCTTTCGCGGGCCCCAGCGGTCGGCGATGATGCCCGTCGGGATCTGCATCGCCACGTAGGAATAGAAATAGAAGGCGGAGAGGTTGCCCAGCGCCGCCGCGCCGATGGCGAAGTCGTTCATCAGCTGGTCGGTGATGACGGCGGGCGCGACGCGCTGGTAGAAGGCGATGAGGTAGAGCAGGGCGCCGAGGCCCCAGACGAACCAGGAGAGCCGGGCAGGCGGGTGCTGGCGCTCCATCATGCGAAGGCCTGCGCCCACCACAGCCGCGCGCGCAGGCCCCAGCCGGTGGTGTAGCCCATGCCGGAGAAGCGGATGGCGCGACGGCGATCGACGACGAACCAGGCCGGGGTGGCGCGCACGCCCAGCGACCAGGCGATCTCGCCGCGCGCGTCGACCAGCGCCGGATAGGCAAGCTTGCGCTCCTGCATGAACTTCGCCACGGCCTCGGCGTTGCCGGACTGCATGGCCAGCGTCAGCACCGGCCAGTCCTCGGCGAGTGCGGAAATCGTTCCCTCCTCGGCGCGGCAGATCGGGCAGGAGCTGGACCAGACATACAGCAGCAGCGGCTTGTCGCCGGCCTCGCGCAATAGCGCATCGAGGCCGGTCTGGCGACCGTCGGCGAGCTGGCCGGCAATCGGCGGCAGGGTGCCGGCCTGCATCTCACGCCCCTGCCAATACTGCAGGGCGACGAAGGCGATCAGAAATATCCAGATTTCAACGGGCAGACCGAAGCGCCGCCGCGTGGGCGGCAGCGATTCCATTGCGCTCAACACTGTTCCCAGGGCAACCCTTCGAAGCGCCAGCCTGCCTTGGTGCCGCGCCGGTGGTTGTCGTCCAGTTCGCCCTCGAAGCCGTGCAGGACGTTGTACACCTGCGTGAAGCCGGCCTCCTCCAGCGCGTGGCCGGCGGACACCGAACGGTTGCCGCTGCGGCAGATCAGCACGATGGGCCGGTCGACACTGGCCGCCTTCTTCACGTGGGCGACGAAATGCGGGTTGATCTCCCAGTCCGGGCCGTCGTTCCAGGGAATCATCATGGCGCCGACCGGATGGCCGACGAAGAGGAACTCCATCTCGCTGCGGCAGTCGATGAAAAGCGCGGACGGGTTGTCGTGCAGGAACTGGCAGGCTTCCTTGGGTTCGAGGTGCTTCATGGCGCATTCTCCTGTGGAGACGCGCGAGTATAGCAGAGGCTTTTCCATCTCCTTTCGCAGGCATACACTTACGAATCATGCGCAAAACCCTTTGCACCCTCGCGGTCTTTCTCCTGCTCACCGTCGCCGGCTGCGGCACGCTCGGCGTGGGCAGCTTCGCCCCCGGCCTCACCACCGAAGCCGAGGTGCGGGCCAAGCTCGGCGCACCCGGCATGAGCTGGACGGAGCCGGACGGCGGCAGGCTGCTCGAATATTCGGGTCAGCCCAGCGGTACTTTCTGCCACATGATCCTCATCGGTCCCGACGGCAAGGTGCGCGAGATCCGCAATGCGTTCACGGACGAAAACTTCAGCCGCGTCGTGCCGGGCCTGACGCAGGACGCGGTGCGCCGCCTGCTCGGCAAGCCGGAGGAGGTCGTGCGCTTCCACCTCAAACCCGACGAAGAAGTATGGAGCTGGCTCACCGAATCGACCGCCGAGAAGGACGTCTTTTTCAATGCTTACTTCAGCCGCGACGGGCGCGTGCTGCGCAGCGAGCGCCTGGTAGTTTGGAAAGCCAGCGGTCCCAGCTTCAATTGACAGTCCGCATCGATCGGCGTAAGTTTCGTCCTGCGCCGATTTGATCGTCAGCTTGCGGGGCGCCCAAGAAATTCCGCTAAAGCGAGCGCAGACCCGTTCGCCACACCGACGAACGGGTTTTGTCTTTTGAAGATACGGTAATTCCATGCAACCCGACCGCAGCGAACTGCTCCGCACCCTCCTCGCCCGGCGCATCCTCATCCTCGACGGCGCCATGGGCACCATGATTCAGCGCCACGGACTGCAGGATGCCGACTATCGCGGCACCCGCTTCAAGGATCACCCGAAGGAGCTGAAGGGCAACAACGATCTGCTGCTCTTGACGAAGCCGGAGGCGATCCGCGCCATCCACGCCGACTACCTCGCCGCCGGCGCCGACATCGTCGAGACCAACACTTTCAACGCCACCTCGATCTCGCAGGCCGACTACGGGCTGGAGGCGCTCGCCTATGAGCTGAACGTCGCCGGCGCGAAGGTGGCGCGCGAGGCCGCCGACGAATATTCCACCGCGGACAAGCCGCGCTTCGTCGCCGGCGTGCTCGGGCCCACCTCGCGCACCGCCTCGATCTCGCCCGACGTGAACGACCCCGGTTTCCGCAACGTCAGCTTCGACGAGCTGGTGGCGGCGTACACCGAAGCGGTGCGCGGCCTGTGCGACGGCGGCGCCGACCTGATCCTGGTCGAGACCATCTTCGACACGCTGAACGCCAAGGCGGCGCTCTACGCCGTCGAGCGGCATTTCGACGCGATCGGCCGCCGCCTGCCGATCATGATCTCCGGCACCATCACCGACGCCTCCGGCCGCACGCTGTCCGGCCAGACGACGGAGGCCTTCTGGAATTCGCTCAGCCATGCGCGGCCCTTGAGCTTCGGCCTCAACTGCGCGCTCGGCGCGAAGGAGCTGCGCCAGTACGTCGAAGAACTTTCCCGCCTGTGCGACTGCTTCGTCTCGGCGCACCCCAACGCCGGCCTGCCCAACCCGCTGGCGCCGACCGGCTACGACGAGACGCCGGAGATGCTGGCGGCGGAGATCGTCGACTGGGCGCGCGCCGGCCTCATCAACATCGCCGGCGGCTGCTGCGGCACGACGCCGGCGCATATCGCCGCCATCGCGCAGGCGCTGAACGGCATCGCCCCGCGCCGTCGCGCGGGGACTGACTTTTCCCTGCGCCTGTCCGGGCTGGAGCCGTTCAACGTCAATGAACAGTCGCTGTTCGTGAACGTCGGCGAGCGCACCAACGTCACCGGCTCGAAGGCCTTCGCCCGCCTCATCCTCAACGGCCAGTTCGCCGAGGCCGTCGCCGTGGCGCGCGCCCAGGTGGGCGCCGGCGCGCAGGTGATCGACGTCAACATGGACGAGGCCATGCTCGATTCGAAGGCGGCGATGGTGAAGTTCCTCAACCTGATCGCCTCCGAGCCGGACATCGCCCGCGTGCCGGTGATGGTCGACTCCTCGAAGTGGGAGGTGATCGAGGCCGGCCTGCAGTGCCTGCAGGGCAAGGGCATCGTCAATTCCATCTCGCTCAAGGAAGGCGAGACGAAGTTCCTCGAGCAGGCGCGCAAAGTCAGGCGCTACGGCGCGGCGGTGATCGTCATGGCCTTCGACGAGCAGGGCCAGGCCGACACCTATGATCGCAAGATCAATATCTGCAAGCGCAGCTACGACCTGCTGGTGCAGGAAGGCTTCCCGCCCGGCGACATCATCTTCGACCCCAACGTCTTCGCCATCGCCACCGGCATCGCCGAGCACGATAACTACGCCGTCGACTTCATCGAGGCGACGCGCTGGATCCGCAAGAATCTTCCCGGCGCCAAGGTCTCCGGCGGCATCTCGAACGTCAGTTTCAGCTTCCGCGGCAACGACCCGGTGCGCGAGGCGATCCACACCGTCTTCCTCTACCACGCCATCCAGGCTGGGCTGTCGATGGGCATCGTCAATGCCGGCCAGCTCGGCGTGTACGAGGACATCCCGGCCGACCTGCGCGAGCGCGTCGAGGACGTCGTCCTTAATAGACGCAAAAGCGGCCGCCCCGACCCCGCCGAGCGCCTGATTGAAATTGCCGCCAGCGTGAAGGGCGCGGCGAAGGAGTCGACGCAGGACCTCGCCTGGCGCGAAAAGCCGGTGCGCGAGCGCCTCGCCCACGCCATGGTGAAGGGCATCACCGACTTCATCGTCGCGGACACGGAGGAAGCGCGCCTCGCCTCGGCGCGCCCGCTCGACGTCATCGAGGGCCCGCTGATGGACGGCATGAACGTCGTCGGCGATCTCTTCGGCGCCGGCAAGATGTTCCTGCCGCAGGTGGTGAAGTCGGCGCGCGTCATGAAGCAGGCGGTGGCCCACCTGCTGCCCTTCATCGAGGCGGAGAAGGCCGCCGGCGGCGCGTCCGCGAAGGGCAAGGTCGTCATGGCCACCGTCAAGGGCGACGTGCACGACATCGGCAAAAACATCGTCGGCGTGGTGCTCGCCTGCAACAACTACGAGGTGGTCGACCTCGGCGTGATGGTCGCCGCCGACAAGATCCTCGCTGCCGCGCGCGAGCACGACGCCGATGCGATCGGCCTGTCCGGCCTCATCACGCCCTCGCTGGAGGAGATGGCCCACGTCGCCTCCGAGATGCAGCGCCAGGGCTTCACCCAGCCGCTGCTGATCGGCGGCGCCACCACCTCGCGCGCCCACACCGCCATCAAGATCGCGCCGAACTATGCCTGCACCACGGTGTACGTGCCGGACGCCTCGCGCGCCGTCGGCGTCGTCTCGCAGCTGCTCTCGGAGGGACAAAGCGCCGCCTACCGCGCCGAGGTCGCCGCCGATTACGCCAAGGTGCGCGAGCAGCATGCGCAGAAGAAGGGCGTGCAACTGGTGACGCTGGAAGCGGCGCGCGCCAACCGATTCAAGACGGTCGACGCCGCGCCAACGAAGCCGAAGGCCCTCGGCGTGCAGTCGCTGGCGAATTACGACCTCGCGCAGCTGGTGCCCTGCCTGGACTGGGCGCCCTTCTTCCAGACTTGGGACCTCGCCGGTTCCTATCCGGCGATCCTCGACGACCCGAAGGTCGGCGAGACGGCGCGGCAGGTCTTCGCCGACGGCCAGGCCATGCTGAAACGCATCGTCGACGAGAAGTGGCTCAGCGCCAACGGCGTGTTCGGCCTCTTCCCGGCCAACAGCGTCGGCGACGATGTCGAGATCTACACCGACGAATCGCGCCGGACGGTGCGCCTGACTTGGCACAACCTGCGCCAGCAGCAGGTGCGCCCGGAGGGCAAGCCGAATTACTGCCTGTCGGATTTCGTCGCGCCGAAGGACTCCGGCGTCGCGGATTACGTCGGCGCCTTCGCCGTCACCGCCGGCCTCGGCATCGAGAAGAAGCTGGCGGAATTCGCGGCGCAGCACGACGACTACAACAGCATCCTGCTCAAGGCGCTGGCCGACCGCCTGGCCGAGGCCTTCGCCGAACACCTGCACCAGCGCGTGCGCCGCGAGTTCTGGGGCTATGCCACCGACGAGAAGCTGACCAACGAAGAGCTGATCGCCGAGAAGTACCGCGGCATCCGCCCCGCCGCCGGCTACCCGGCCTGCCCCGACCACACCGAAAAGGGCCCGCTGTTCGCCCTGCTCGATGCCACGAAAAACGCCGGCATCCAACTCACCGAATCCTTCGCCATGCATCCGGCCGCCTCGGTCTCCGGCTTCTACCTCGCCCACCCCGACGCACGCTACTTCGCGGTGACGAAAATCGGCCGCGACCAGCTCGAGGATTACGCGAAACGGAAAGGGATGAGTGTGGCGGAAGCCGAGCGCTGGCTGGCGCCGGTGCTGTAGGCGGAAATCAGACGCCCCACACCACCGGCACTGCTTCCTTCAGGGAGTATTCGAGCAGTTCGATCAGCGGCACGGCGCGGCGCGCCAGGCTGACGTACTCGCGCTTGCCGCCCTCGGGGGTCTTCTCGAAGTGGCGCTCGTCATGGTCGACGACCGGTTTCTCGGCCTTGTCCTGCGCCACGGCGGCCTTCAGGCGAGCGATGGCCTCGGGCAGCTGCTCGACGGTGACGATGCCCTTGGGCCCGGGCGCCTTGCCCATGATTTCCATCATGGCATGGGCGACGTCGCCGAACATCATGACGTCGCCGGCGGCTTTGGATTTGAAGACGATCAGCATGGTGCGCCGATTCTAACCCGTATAATCCGGCCCATGAAGACGCTACGCCACCTGTTCGAAAACAACCGCGGCTGGGCCGAGAAAATGATCGCCCAGGAGCCGGGATTCTTCGACAAGCTCTCCCACCTGCAGAATCCCGAGTACCTGTGGATCGGCTGCTCCGACAGCCGCGTGCCGGCCAACCAGATCACCGGGCTGGCGCCCGGCGAGGTGTTCGTGCACCGCAACGTCGCCAACGTGGTGGTGCACACCGACCTCAACTGCCTGTCCGTGATGCAGTTCGCCGTCGACGTCCTGAAGGTGAAGCACATCATCGTCTGCGGCCACTACGGTTGCGGCGGCGTGCGCGCGGCGCTCACCGGCGAGCGCCTCGGCCTCATCGACAACTGGCTGCGCCACATCCAGGATGTGCGCGACAAGCACGCCGCGCTGCTGGCGCCACTCGCCGGCGAAGCGGCGGCCGACCGCCTGTGCGAACTCAACGTCGTCGAGCAGGTCGCCAACGTGGCGCAGACCACCATCGTGCGCGACGCCTGGGAGCGCGACCAGCGGCTCGCCGTGCATGGCTGGATCTACGGCCTCGCCGACGGGCGGCTGCGCGACCTCGGCATGACGGTGGAGCGCCTCGACGCGCTGGCTTCAATCCATCAGGCGGCACTCAAGCATCTGGCATGAACCGGATCGCGGCAGTGTACGTCGGCGGCATTCGCCCGCTGCCGCCGGAGGGGCATCCGAGCGGGATCTTCAAGGCGGCGGTCAGCGGCCCCGTCCTGCTCGGCCCCGAAGGGCTGCGGGGCGACGAGCAGGCGGACCGGCGCGTGCACGGCGGACCGTGGAAGGCGCTGCACCACTACGCCGCGGAGAACTATGCGCGGCTCGCCACGGCCTTTCCGGACAAGTCGGCGCTGTTCGTGCCGGGCAGCTTCGGCGAGAACGTGTCGACCCGCGGCTGGGCCGAGGACACGGTGTGCATCGGCGATGTCTTCCGCATCGGCGCCGCGACGGTGCAGGTCAGCCAGCCGCGCCAGCCCTGCTGGAAACTCAACCATAAATTCGGCGAGGAGGAGTTGATGCGCTTCGTCGCCGAGCATTGCGTCGCCGGCTGGTACTACCGGGTGCTGGAGACCGGAGCGATCGCGGCGGGCGATCGTTTCGAATTGATCGAGCGCCAGGCCGAACCGGTTTCCCTGCGCCGCCTGTGGTTCGCGTTTCGCGCGCACCGGCCCGATCCCGCCGAGCTGGCCCGACTGCGCGAGACGCCGGGGCTGTCGCCGAATTGGGTGCAGAAGATCGACCAGCGTCTCGAATGGCTCGAAAAGAACGGCTGAGATGAGCCTGTGGGTTCGCGTCTTCCTGCCTTTCGCGGCAGGCTACTACCTGTCCTACCTGCTGCGCACGGTCAATGCCGTGATCGCTCCGGAACTCTCGCGCGAGCTGTCGCTGTCGGCCGCCGACCTCGGCCTGCTCACCAGCGCCTACCTGATCGCCTTCGCCGCCTTCCAGATCCCGCTCGGCCTGCTGCTCGACCGCTTCGGCCCGCGCCGGGTGGAGGGCGGCCTGCTGCTGGTCGCCGCCGCCGGCGCTCTGCTCTTCGCCTTCGGCGACTCGACGCTCCAGCTGACCCTGGCACGCGGGCTCATCGGCCTCGGCGTCTCCTCCTGCCTGATGGCCGCCTTCAAGGGCTTTTCGCAAAACTTCCCGGCCGAGCGCCAGGCCTCGCTCACGGGCGCCATCATGGCCTCGGGCGGCCTCGGCGCCGTCACCGCCAGCCTGCCGCTCGAGCTGGCGCTGCCGCTCATCGGCTGGCGCGGCGTATTCCAGGGACTGACTTTGCTACTGGCGGCGGTCGCCGCCTGGATATTTTTCTCGGTGCCGCAGCACGAGGCCAGCGGGGCGCGCGACAGCCTCGCCGCCCAATTGAAGGCAGTCGCCGGCATCCTTGTGCACCGCACCTTCTGGCGCTATGCGCCGCCGGTGGCGCTGATCACCGGAGGCTTCATGGCGGTGCAGGGTCTGTGGGCGGTGCCGTGGCTGATCGAAGTCGATGGCCTGACGCGGCACGGGGCGGCGGAGGTGCTCTTCGCGCTGAACCTCGCCATGCTGCTGTCCCACCTCGGCATTGCCAGCTTCGCCACGCGGCTTTCGCGCGCCGGCATCCGTCCGGCCGCCCTGCTGGTCGGCGGCTACGGCTTGGCGCTGGCCAGCCAGGCGGCGATGGTGGCGGGCCTGCAGCCGGTCGCGCTGCCCTGGTTCCTCTATGGCATCGGCGTCTCCGGCGGTTCACTCTCCTATGCGCTGCTGGCGGCCCACTTCGCGCCAACGCTCTCCGGCCGCGTGACGACGGCGCTCAACCTGCTCGCCTTCGTCGGCGCCTTCGTTCTGCAATGGGGCTTGGGCGTGCTGATCGACGGGCTGATCCTGTCGGGATTCGCGGCGGAGGCGTCCTACCGCATGACGTTCATGATCATGCTGGTCCTGCAGGGTACGGCCTACGCCTGGTTCATTTACGAGGGCAGAAGGCGCTGATCAGAACTCCAGCGGATCGACGTCGATGTGCCAGCGCAGGGCGCGCGGAGCCTTGAGTACGCGCACCGCCGCCAGCCAATTGGAAAGGAAGGCCTGCAGCGCCGGCCGGCTGCGCGACTCGGCCAGCAACTGGGCGCGCTCGAGATGGGCCAGCCGGTGCAGCCGCATCGGCACGGCATCGTAGAGCGCCACTTCTCCTGTCGCCAATCCCGCCCCGATTTCCGCTGCGGTCTGCAGGAAAGCGAGCGCCTGTTTCAGCTCCGGCGCCTCGGCGCGCAGCATGGCCTGGTGGGTGAAGGGCGGGAAGCCGGCGCGTTCGCGCTCGGCGAGTTGTTCCGCGGCAAAGGCGGCGAAGTCGTGGGCCGCCAGCGCGCGATAAAGCGGATGCTCGGGGTACTGCGTCTGTACCAGCACCTGGCCGGGCAAGGCGGCACGGCCGCTGCGGCCGCCGACCTGCATGAGCTGGGCAAACAGCCGCTCCGGCGCGCGGAAGTCGGCGGCGAACAGCGCCGCGTCGGCATTCAGTACGCCGACCAGGGTCAGATTGGGGAAGTCGTGGCCCTTGGCCAGCATCTGCGTGCCGACCAGGATGTCGGCCTCGCCCTTGTGGATGGCCTCGAGCACGGCGTGCCAGCGCGACTGACTTTTAGTGTTATCGCGGTCCACGCGCAGGATGCGCGCCTGCGGGAAGCGCGCGGCCAGCGCTTCCTCCAGTCTTTGCGTGCCGCGGCCGAAGGGGTGGATGTCCTGGTTGCCGCAGGTCGGGCAGGCGACGGGGATGCGCTCCTCTCGGCCGCAGTGGTGGCAGCGCAGCCGCTTGTCGGCGAGATGCACCACCAGGTTCGCGGCGCAGCCCGGGCAGCGGCTGACCCAGCCGCAGGACGGACAGGCCAGCACCGGCGCGTAGCCGCGCCGATTAAGGAAGATGAGGCTCTGCTCGCCACGCCCCAGCCGCAAGGTAATGGCGCGCAGCAAGTGCTCGCTCATGCCGTCCTGCAGCTTCTCGCGCCGGGTGTCGACGCAGCGCACCTCGGGCATGGCTTCCGCCACCGCCCGCGCGGTCAGTTCGAGCAGGGTGTAACGGCCGGACTGCGCCGCGGCCCAGGTTTCCAGCGAGGGCGTGGCCGAGCCGAGCACGACCGGCACGCCGCGCTGCTTCGCCCGCCACACCGCCACGTCGCGCGCCGAGTAGCGCATCCCCTCCTGCTGCTTGAAGGAGGGATCGTGCTCCTCGTCCACCACGATCAGCGCAAGGCGCGGCAGCGGGGTGAACACCGACAGCCGCGTGCCCAGCACGATGTCAGCCTCGCCGCTCAAGGCCTGGAGGAATCCCGCCGCGCGCGCGCCTTCCGCCAGGCTGCTGTGCAGGCTCACCAGCCGCGCACCCGGAAAGCGATTGCTCACCCTCTCTTCGAGCTGCGGCGTCAGGGCGATCTCCGGCACCAAGAGCAAGGCCTGCCCGCCGCGCTCGAGCGCGCCTGCGATGAGGCGCAAATAGACTTCGGTCTTGCCGCTGCCGGTGACGCCATGCAATAGATAAGGCGCGAAGCGGCCGAACCCCTGGGTGACGGAATCCACAGCCCGGCGCTGTTCCTCCAGCAACTCCGGGCCGACAGCCGCCTTGCGGTTGCGGCCCTCCCGTTCGGCCTGCAGCCAGCCTTTTTCAAGCAGATACGGCAGCTGCTTTGCCGCCGCTGCGGATATCGCGCGCAGTTCGTCTCGCGTCATCGCGCCGTTTGATTCCAGCGCAGCCAACAGGCGCGCGGCGATGCTGCGCTGCATCAGGCTCGGCAATGCGCGCCGGCCTTCTTCGGTAATGCGGAAGAGGTTGCGATCCGGCAGGCGCGGCAGCACATTGCGCCGTCGCAACGCGGGCGGCAGGGCGAGGGCCATCACCTCGCCGACCGGATGCTGGTAATAACCGCTGCAGAAATCCGCCAGTGCCAGCCAGTCGGGTGGAAGCGGCGGCATGTCACGCAATATGTCCCGCACCGGCTTGAGCTTTTCCGGCGGCAGCTCGCTTGCCGCCAGCATTTCCAGAATGACGCCGATCTTTTCGCCGCGCCCGAACGGCACGCAGACACGCCTTCCCACGTCGCTTTCTTGCGCGCCCGGCGCAAGGTAATCGAATCCGCGCGGCAAGGGCACGTCAAGCGCAACGCGGAGGACCGGCGATGTCATTTCGAAAAATTTTTGTGCTGCATTTGGATTGGTTTCACATCTTCGCGCCAAGTATCGAAATCACCGCTAAGGTACTGCAATCAAAGCGCAATATTCTTGTCCACAAAATCTGTGGATAACTTTGTGGGCAACCTTTCCGGAATTGTCTTAAATCCGCTCCAGACAAGACTTTTCCTTGCATCGCCTATTAATTAGTCTAAATAAATGTTAATAAAATCAAATAGTTGTAATTATGCCTGAAACCTTGCCGGAAAAACGGTGATTCTTTCCCATGGAGCAAGCTTTTGTGCATAAGTCAAGCCCTCGACCGCTTCTGGAAGGCCTTTTTTCATGCGGTTTCCGGGGCGGTCCCGGCGCCAGGCCGCGCCCAGCCTGGGCTCCGGAAATGGGGGCGCGGAAAGTTAGATCTGGCGCTGCTTGCGGCTGTGCTCGTGCACGGCATTCACCAGCGCCGTGACATGCTCGGGTGGGGTGAATTGTGAGATGCCATGGCCGAGATTGAAGACATGGCCGCTGCCCGGACCGTAGGCATCGAGGATGGCGCGCGCTTCCATGACGATCCTTTCCGGTTGGGCGAACAGGGCCGACGGATCGAGATTGCCCTGCAGGGCCACCTTGTCGCCGACGCGGCGTCGGGCCGCGTCGATGTCTGTGGTCCAGTCCAGGCCGACGGCATCGCAGCCGATCGACGCGATGTCTTCCAGCCACTGGCCACCGCCCTTGGTGAACACGATGCTCGGGATACGCGCGCCGCCGTGCTCGCGCTTGAGCCCGGCGAGGATGCGCTGCATGTAGGCGAGGGAGAATTCCCGGTAGGCGCGATGGCTGAGCGCCCCGCCCCAGGTATCGAAGATCATCACGGCCTGGGCACCGCACTCGATCTGGGCATTGAGGTAAGCGGTCACTGCCTCGGCATTCACGGCCAGCACATGATGCAGCAGGTCGGGACGGTCGTAGAGCATGGACTTGATGACACGGAAATCATCGGATGCGCCGCCCTCGATCATGTAGCAGGCGAGGGTAAACGGGCTGCCGGAGAAGCCGATCAGCGGCACCGAGTTGTCCAGTGCGCGGCGGATTTCCGACACGGCGTCCAGCACATAGCGCAGTTCCGCGCCCGGGTCGGGCGCGGCCAGGTTACGGATCTCCCATTCCTCGCGCAAGGGGCGCTCGAACTTCGGCCCCTCGCCCTCGGCGAAATACAGGCCAAGGCCCATGGCGTCGGGCACGGTGAGGATGTCGGAAAACAGGATTGCCGCGTCGAGGTCGTAGCGGGCCAGGGGCTGCAGCGTCACTTCGCAGGCCAGGCGGGGATTGCGACAGAGATCCATGAAGCTGCCGGCGCGGCGCCGCGTCTCGCAGTACTCGGGCAGGTAGCGCCCGGCCTGGCGCATCAGCCAGATCGGTGTGTGTTCGGTGGGCTGGCGCAGCAGGGCGCGCAGGAAAGTGTCGTTCTTGGGCTTGTTCATCGTGCGAGTTTATCACCCTGCGCAAAGGGCATCGACCGCGAACCGCCCCCGCCCGTGAGCGGGAGGGTCATTACTTGCGCCAGAAAGCCGGGGTGAGCACCACCAGCAAAGTCAGAATCTCCAGCCGTCCCAGCAGCATCGCGAAACTGCAGACCCAGATCTGAAAATCATTGAGGATGCCGTAATTGCTGTCCGGCCCGACCAAGCCGAGACCGGGCCCGGTGTTGTTGAAGCAGGCCACCGCCGCCGAAAAGGCGCTGACGATATCGGCCCCGCTTGCCGCCAGCGCCAGCGTGAAGACGATGGTGCAGAGCATGTAGAGGAAGCCGTAGCCGAGCACCGCCAGGATGATCTTGTTCGGCACGATGGCGCCGCCGAGCTTGACGAAGGTCGTCGCATTCGGGTGAATGGCGTGGGTGATCTCGCGGAAGACCTGCTTGTAGAGGATGACCGCGCGCATCATCTTGATGCCGCCGCCGGTCGAACCGCCGCAGGTGGCGAAGCTGCAGAGGAAGAGCATCCACAGCGGCGCGAAGAACGGCCACTTGGCGTAGTCGGTCGAGGCATAGCCGAGCGTCGTCGCCACCGATACCGTGTTGAAGGCGGCATGGCGCAGCGCGGTGGAAAACTCCGCGTAATAACCCTGCTGCCAGATATATGCGGCGATCAGCAGCACGCTGGCCAGCAGCACGCCGAGATACCAGGACGCTTCGCCATCGCGCCAGTAAGGCCGCAGGCTTCTCCCGGACAGTACCGCAAAATGCGTCACGTAGCTGATGCCCGAGATCGTCGCGAAAGCGATGGTAATGGCTTCCAGCAGGGGCGAATCGAAAAAGGCGAAGCTGGCATCGTGACTGGAGAAGCCGCCCAGCGCCACCGTGCTGAAGGCATGAATGAGGGCGTCCAGCCAACTCATGCCGCCCAGGCCATAAGCCAGGGCGCACAGGATCGTCAGCGCAAGATAAATGATCCAGAAGCCCTTGGCGGTCTCCGTCACGCGCGGCGTGATGCCGGCTTCCTTGACCGGCCCCGGCACCTCGACCTTCATGAGCTGGCGGCCGCCGACGCCGAGCAACGGCAGGATGGCCACCGCCAGCACGATGATGCCGAGGCCGCCGATCCAGTGCAGCTCGGTGCGCCACAGATTGAGCGAGGGCGGCAGGCCGTCGAGGCCGGAGAGCGCCGTCGCCCCGGTTGCGGTGAGGCCGGACACGGCCTCGAAATAGGCATCGACGAAGCGCAGGCCCGGTATGCCGAGCAGGAGGGGCACGGTGGCGATCAGGGGCAGCAAAATCCAGCACAACACCACCAGCAGGACGCCGTCGTTGGCACGCAGCTCGCGGCGAAAGCGCCGCGTCGCCAGCGCGATCAGGGCGCTGCCGCCGAGCGTGCCAAGGAGGGCTTCGTCGAAGGCACCCAGCGCGCCGTCGTCGATCCACCACGACACGCCGATCGGCAGCAGCAGGGCCAGTCCGAAGATCAGCGCGATGCGCGCCATGACGTTGAGCACCGCCAGCAGGCGTTCCACCTATTTCCTCCAGAACGCCGGCGAGAGGACCACCAGCAGGGTGAAGATTTCCAGGCGGCCGAGCAGCATCGCGGCCGTGCACACCCAGGTCTGGAAGTCGCTCAGCGACTTGAAGGTGGTCGACGGGCCCACTTCGCCGAGGCCTGGGCCGGTGTTGTTGAAGCTCGCCACCACGGCGGAGAAGCCGGTGACGACATCCAGCCCGGAGAAGACCATCAGCAGGGTCAGCGAGACGATGATCGCCATGTAGGCGAAGCTGAAGGCCAGCACGGCGAAGACGATCTTGTTGGGCAGGGGAGCCTCGGCCAGCTTGACCGTACGCACGGCGCTCGGGTGCACAATGCGCACCACCTCGCGCATCACCTGGCGGAAGACGATGATCGCGCGCATCATCTTGATGCCGCCGCCGGTCGAGCCGGCGCAGGTGACGAAGCTGCACAGGAACAGCATCCACATGGGGGCTAGGAAAGGCCACTGGGCATAATCGGTGTTGGCGAAGCCGGTGGTGGTGGCGATCGACACCGTGTTGAAGGCGGCGAAGCGCAGCGCCGTGGCAAAGTCCGGATAGGTTCCCGTCCACCACAGATAGGCGGCAATCCCCAGCACGCTGGCGTAGAGCACGCCGACATACCAGCGGATCTCCGGGTCGATCCAGTAGAAGGCGAGGTCGCGACGTCGTATCGCCATGTAGTGGGTGGCGAAGTTCATGCCGGCCAGCGTCATGAAGACGATGGCCACGGCCTCGACGGCCGGCGAGTTGAAATGGGCGTAGGACGCGTCGTGGCTGGAGAAGCCGCCCAGCCCCAGGGTCGAGAACATGTGCATGACGGCATCGCCCCAGCCCATGCCGGCCCAGACGTAGCCGAGGGTGCAGAGCACGGCCAGCGCGAGGTAGACCAGCCAGAGCCCCTTCGCCGTCTGCGCCATGCGCGGCGTCAGCTTGGTGTCCTTGAGCGGGCCGGGCGATTCCGCCGAAAACAGCTGGCGTCCGCCGACGCCGAGCAGGGGCAGGATGGCCACCACCAGCACGATCAGGCCCATGCCGCCGAGAAACACCAGGCCGGTGCGCCACAGGTTGATGGAAAACGGCAGCGTGTCCAGTCCCTCGATGACCGTGGCACCGGTTGTGGTGAGGCCGGATACCGTCTCGAAATAGGCATCCGTGAAGCTCATCTGCGGCAGGTAAAGCATCAGGGGGATCGTCGCGAAGGCTGGCATCCCCACCCAGACGAGGGAAACCAGCAGGTAGCCGTCCCGCACGCGCAGCTCGTCGACGTGGCGCCGCGTCAGCAGCCAGAGCAGTGCCGCCGAAAGGAAGGTGGCGGCAAAGCCGGACTGGAACGCCGTGACGGCGGCGTCCCGGCCGGCCCAAGCGACGATCATGGGTACCAGCATGGTCAGCGCAAACACCAGCAGCACCAGCGCGAAGGCACGTATGACCGCCAGCGGGTTGCTCATCGGCCGCTTCCTTCCGCGCCGGCTACAGGAAGGCGAAACCGACCTGGAAGAGCTTCTCGACCTTGGGCACCAGGCTCTTCGACACGACGAAGACGATGACGTGGTCCTCGGCCTGGATTACCGTGTCGTGGTGCGCCATGATGACCTTGCACTGGCGCTCTTCGGCCAGGTCCTCCGTGAACACCGGCTTCTCCTTCGGCGGCAGCGCGCGCACGATGGCGCCGATGGTGGCGCCCTTGATGACCGGCAACTCCTCGATGCGCCGGCCGATGACCTGCGAGGACTGGGCGTCGCCGTGCACCACCAGCTCGAGCGCCTCGGCGGCGCCTCGCCGCAGGCTGTGCACCGCCGCCACGTCGCCGCGGCGCACGTGCGCCAGCAGCGTACCGATGGAGGTCTGCGCCGGCGAGATGGCGATGTCGATCTGGCTGCCCTGCAGCAGCTCGGCATAGGCACGGCGGTTGATCAGCGCCGCCACGCGGCGCGCGCCCATGCGCTTGGCGAGCAGGGCCGCCATGATGTTGTTCTCGTCGTCGTTGGTCAGCGCCAGGAAAAGATCCATCTGGTCGACGTTCTCGTCCCCGAGCAGCTTCTCGTCGGTGGCGTCGCCCTGCAGCACGAGGGCGTGCCTGACGTTCTCCGCCAGCCATTCGGCGTGGCGCTTGTTGCGGTCGATGACCTTCACCTGGTAATCGCGCTCGAGGGCGCGCACGACGCGGTGGCCGATGTTGCCGCCGCCGGCAATCATGACGCGCTTCACCGGCTTGTCCATGCGGCGCAGCTCGCGCATGACCTTGCGGATGTTCTTGGTTGCCGCCAGGCAGAACACTTCGTCGCCGACCTCGATCACGGTATCGCCTTCCGGGATGATCGGCGTGTCGCGCCGGAAAATGGCGGCGATGCGGGCATCGATCTGCGGCAGGTGGCGGCGCATGTCCTTGAGGGGGTGGCCGACCAGCGGGCCGCCCTCGAAGGCGCGCACCGCCACCAGGCTGACCTGGCCGTCGGCGAATTCCAGCACCTGCAGCGCCTCGGGAAACTCGATCAGCTTGACGATGTAGTCGGTGACGATCTGCTCGGGGCAGATGGAGAAGTCGACGGCGAAATTTTCCGGTTCGAACAGCTCGGCATGGTCGGCGAAATCCAAGGAACGGACGCGGGCGATGCGCGTCGGCAGGTTGAACAGCGCGTGGGCCGTCTTGCAGGCGCACAGGTTGGTCTGGTCGCTCTGCGTCACCGCGATCAGCATGTCGGCGTCCTCGGCACCGGCCTGGCGCAATACCGACGGGCTCGATGCATTGCCCGCCACGGTACGCAGGTCGAGCCGGTCCTGCAGCAGGGCGAGCCGCATGGCGTCGGTGTCGACGACGGTGATGTCGTTGGCCTCCGACACCAGGCTCTCCGCCACCGAGGCGCCGACCTGGCCGGCGCCGAGAATGATGATCTTCACTGCTCCTCCCCCTTCCTGCCGATCGGGATGCCGAGCGCCTTGAGCTTTCGATAGAGGTGGGTTCGCTCGAGGCCGGACTTCTCGGCCAGCCGGGTCATGTTGCCGTTTTCGAGTTGCAGGTGGTGCTCGAAATAGACGCGCTCGAAAGCCTCGCGCGCCTCGCGCAGGGGCAAATCGAGCGGCAACGCCTGCGCCGCGGCGGACGGCTGGGGAGCCAGCAGGCGCTGCACTTCCTCGGCGGCGATTTCCTCCTCCAACGCGCCGAGCGCCAGCGAGCGCACGGCATTCCTCAGTTCGGCATAACCGCCCGCCCACGCCTGATGGCGCAGGGCGTTGAGTGCCGCGGTGGACAACCTTCGCAGCGGCACCTCGTTGGCCTCGATCAGGTGCGTGAGGACCTGCGCGGCAATCTCGGGCACCTCGTCC
>JAANMT010000190.1_pt1 | contig 64361 bp, 58 predicted proteins | sample 7279711 | NCBI WGS metagenome assembly JAANMT01 (sample SAMN14094538, study PRJNA606508) | bioreactor metagenome | isolation source: A lab-scale SPAN reactor treating ammonium-rich wastewater day 1 | place: Ireland: Galway | collected 2017-01-16
ATTTTCCTGCAAAGTGGGGATTGCTTCGGGACGAACACCCTCGCAATGACATCCATTTCGTGGAAGGTGAGGGAGCTTATTTTTTTACGAACCCTAAAGGTCACTCGGTTCTTTGGAGTCTTGTCCTCTTACGAACCATCACATGTTCCTTCTTCCCATCAAATGGAAGAAGGCGCGCGCAACAGTGATGACCAGCAGCAGGGCGGACATTACCCCTCCGAACACAAGGAACAGCCTTCGCCAGTCGAGCCGTGAAACGATCTCCTCACGCGCCGGGAAATGGAGGCGATCCCTGAGGCGTTGGACGAGGTCGCTCGAAGGCTGGATCGGTTTCAGCGTCCCCGCGAGACGCGTTTCGAGGGTGAGGATGTCGTCGGGAAGTTGGGTGGTCTTTCTTCTCGTCATTCTGTCTCACGGTTTCCATTCGGCCGGGTAGAGGATTACGCCCACGGTACCGGGTCCGAGGTTTGCGGCAATAGAAATGGATAGTTCGCCGAGCATCGTCTCCCTGCAATTGAACTGCTGTTTCGCCTGTTCGAGCAGCGCCTCGCCGGATTTGGGATCGCGCGCGTGAACCGCCGCCAGGTAGATCGGCTTGTCGCCGTATTCCTCCTTCGCCATTTCGATCACGCGATCCAGGGAAGCCTTGCGCGTGCGCACCCGTTCCGCCATGCCCAAATCGCCGTTTCGTAAAACCGCAATGGGTTTGACGTTCAGCACGGAAGCCAGCGCGGCTTGCAATGTTTTTACGCGCCCGGACATTTTGGCGTATTCCAAAGTATCCAGCGTGAGGATGATGAGGATTTTGGACTTGACGTCCTCGACGTATCTGACGATTTCATCCACGCTTTTGCCGGCGCGTTCCATTTTGCGGGCTTCGCGGCACATCAAACCGATGCCGAGCGAGCCGACCGCGGAATCGATGGGGATGACGTTGAATTCGCCCTTCAGTTCCTCGGCGGCGGAAACGGCGGAGGCGTAGGTGCCGGAGAGTTTTGCCGTGATGTGGATGGAAAGGATCGTATCGCCCTTTTGAGCCACCCTGCGATAGAACTCGACGAACTGGTGCGGCGAAGGCTGGGATGTCTTGGGAACGCGCCGGCTTTCGTCCACCAGTTTGTAAAACCCCTCGTTGTCCAGTTCGACGCCCTGCAAATACGACTTTTCCCCGAACAGGATATTTACGGGAATCATGTCAATGCCATATTCCTTGTCCCATCCGGGCAGGAGGTCGGCGGCGCCATCGGTCACAATTCTGAGCATGGCTCACTCTCCTTCGAGGTTGATGTTTTGGTCTCCCAGATGATCGCGCAGGGCGAGAAGCGTCCTATGGTAAAGGCTTTTCACGGCGCCTTCGCTGCGTCCCATGATCTTCCCGATCTCCGCGTTCGAGAGGTTCTCGACGAATTTCAGGATGAGGAGGCTTTGTCGTTCCGGGGGCAGGCGCCGGATGAGTTTGAGAAGCGCCTCCTGTTCCTGCGAACGGACAAGGTTCCTTTCGGGATGATCGCCCCGGGTCGGGAGGATAGGCAGATCGTCGAGTGGGATCTCCTGCCTGCGGCTGCGGTCGCGGTGCCAGTTTGCGACCAGATTGTGGGCGATGCGATACAACCATGCGGAAAATGGCACGCCGCGATCCGTATAATTTTTAATGTGGTTCATCGCCCGCTGGAAGACGCGGGCGGTAAGGTCCTCCGCATCGTGAAGGTTGCCCGTCCGGTAATAAACGTAGTTGAAGATGCGGTCCACGTATCGCTCGTAGAGTTGACCGAAGGCGTCGCGGTCGCCCTGCGAAGCAAGCGATAGGATCTCCTCTTCCTTGAAGTCGGTCTCCTGCACTCGTCCATCCTACCGGCAGGTTAACACAAATAACCCCGCCGGATTTGAGAAGTTGCATTTGAGTATAACATGCGCGTTGCAAATCCTCTTCGGATGTCCAATTTGGCGATTCGGTATAATGGCAGTTTGGCGTTCGGCAAAATCCGTCAAAAATAAAACATTTGTGCTAAAATAGGCTTTCAGCACAGGAGTCTTATGTCATCCAATTCGATCCGCGTTGTGGGCGCGCGCGTCCACAATTTGAAGAACATCACCGTGGAGATCCCGCGCGATAAGTTCGTGGTCATTACGGGCTTGTCGGGGTCGGGCAAATCGTCGCTGGCGTTCGATACGATCTTCGCCGAGGGGCAGCGGCGCTACGTCGAGTCGCTTTCGGCGTACGCGCGGCAGTTCATCGGGCAGATGGACAAGCCCGACGTGGACTACATTGACGGGCTCTCCCCCGCCGTTTCGATTGACCAGAAGTCCACCAGCCACAACCCGCGTTCCACCGTCGGCACAGTGACCGAAATCTACGATTACATGCGTCTGCTCTTTGCCCGCGCAGGCATCCCCCACTGTCCCGTGTGCGGACGCGAAGTGACGCGCCAGTCGGCGCAGGAGATCGTGGATGCCATCGAGAAACTGCCCGATGGCACGCGCATCCTGATCCTCGCGCCGTTGGTGCGCGGACGCAAAGGTACGTATCAAGCCGTGTTCGAGGAGATCCGCAAGGCAGGCTTCACCCGCGCCCGCGTGGATGGAACCGTCCATTCGCTCGACGACGAGATCGAGCTCGACCGCTACAAACAGCACACTATCGAAGCCATCGTTGACCGACTCGTCATTGCGCATCACGAGGATAAGGAGGAAAAGAAAGCCGCGCGCACCCGCCTGACCGATTCGGTCGAAACCGCGCTCAAGTTTGGGGAGGGGTACATCACGGTGAGTCTTCAGCAGGATAGTCGTCAGTCTAATAGTCGTCAGTCGGATAGTCGTCAGTCGGATAGTCGTCAGTCTAATAGTCATCAGTCTAATAGTCGTCAGTCTGATAGTCGTCAATCTGCCGACTATCAAACCAAGGACTATCAGACCAAAGACGACCAGACTAAAGACTATCAGACCAAAGACTATCAGACCAAAGACTATCAGACTAAAGACTATCAGACTAACGACTTACATTTTTCCGAGCATCTCGCCTGCCCCGAACACGGCTCGACCGTTCCGGAGATCGAGCCGCGCACCTTTTCCTTCAACACGCCGCAGGGCGCATGTCCCGATTGCCAGGGACTCGGCTCGAAACTGGAGATTGACCCGCACCGCATCATCCCGGACCGCGACCTGTCCCTCAACGAGGGAGCGATCGCCAGCATGGAGTGGAGCGGACCGAAAGAGGAAGGCGGCTATTACTGGCAAAGCCTGATGAACGCCGCAAAAGCGTACAAGATAGATTTGGACAAACCCGTCAAGGAACTGACAAAGGAACAATTGAACATCGTCCTGTACGGCACGGGGGAGAAACAGATCCAGATGACGTACCAGAGCGCAAACGGAAACGAATTCAAGTTTTCGCGCGCCTTCGAAGGCGTGATCACCAACCTCGAACGACGATACAAGGAAACCAACTCGGAATATATCCGCGAGAAGATTTCGGAGTTCATGTCCGACCGACCGTGCCCGAGTTGCAAGGGCAAGCGGCTCAATCCCGCCGCGCTGGCTGTCACCGTGGACGGCGTGAACATCGTCGAAGCGAACTCGTGGCACGTGTTGAAAACGCTGGAATGGGTGAAGAAACTTTCGGGCAAGACATCCCCCCTGACAGCCAAGCAAAAGAAGATCGCGGAACGGGTGTTGAAGGAGATCCACGAGCGATTGAACTTCCTTGTCAACGTCGGCTTGGATTACCTGACTCTGAATCGTTCCGCTGTGACATTATCCGGCGGCGAGGCGCAGCGCATCCGACTTGCGACGCAGGTTGGTTCGCGTTTGGTTGGCGTTCTCTACGTTTTGGACGAGCCTTCGATCGGTTTGCATCCGCGCGATAACACCCGGCTGCTCGAAACGCTCAAGGGTTTGCGCGATCTCGGCAACACCGTCCTGGTTGTGGAACATGACAGCGAAACCATCTTCGAAGCGGACTGGGTGATTGACCTGGGTCCCGCCGCCGGTGAGCACGGCGGACAGGTGATCGCGGAGGGAACTCCGAAACAGATTTTGGCGCACCCAAAGTCGTTGACAGGACAATATCTATCGGGGAGGAAGCAGGTCCCGGTCCCGAAGAAGAGGCGGGAGGGGAACGGGAAGAGCCTCAGGATCGTGGGCGCGTCCGCGAATAATCTCAAGAAGATTGACGTCAAAATCCCGCTTGGGAGGCTGGTCTGCATCACGGGCGTGAGCGGATCGGGCAAGTCCTCGCTGATGAGCGACGTTTTGTACAACGCGCTGGCGGCGGAGTTGATGGGCGCGCGCACGCAGGCGGGGGCGCACGAGCGCATCGAAGGCGTGGAGCATCTCGACAAGATCATCAACATTGACCAGTCGCCCATCGGGCGCACGCCGCGCTCGAACCCCGGCACGTACACGGGTTTGTTCGACGAGATCAGAAAGTTGTTCGCCGAACTGCCCGAGAGCAAAGTGCGCGGATACAAGCCCGGGCGTTTCTCGTTCAACGTACACGGCGGGCGCTGCGAAGCCTGCCAGGGACAGGGCGAACTGCGCATCGAAATGCAGTTCCTGCCGGACGTGTACGTGCCGTGCGACGTGTGCCACGGCAGGCGCTTCAACCGCGAGACCCTGCAGGTTATGTTCCGCGATAAATACTCAATCGCCGATGTGCTGGATATGACGGTTGATCACGCGCTCGAAGAATTCAAGAATTATCCGCCGATGCTGAACAAGTTGAAATTGCTGCAGGAGGTTGGGCTGGGGTACATCCGCGTCGGTCAGCCCGCGACGACTCTTTCGGGCGGCGAGGCGCAGCGCGTGAAGCTCTCGAAGGAACTCTCGCGCCGCGCAACCGGGCGAACCCTGTATGTTTTGGACGAACCGAGCGTCGGGCTGCACGCGGCGGACGTGCATAAATTGATCGAGGTGTTACAGAGGCTGGTGGATGCGGGCAACTCCGTCCTCATCATCGAACACAATCTCGACATCATCAAGGTTGCGGACTGGATCATTGATCTCGGTCCCGAGGGCGGCGACATGGGCGGTCGGTTGATCGCCGAAGGCGCGCCCGAACAGGTGATGAAGGCGAAGGGGTCGTACACGGGGAAGTTCTTGAGGGAGCATTTGAGGGGGGAAGATAGGTAGACAGGTAGACATGAAAGCGCCTGTATACTTGTGTACACGTACACTCACCAAAGGAGGCTGAATATGAAAATCATGGTCATGGGAACCGGAGGCGTAGGGGCATATTACGGCGGACTGCTGGCTCGACAAGGGAACGACGTGACGTTCATCGCGCGCGGCGCGCATCTGCAAGCCATCCGCGAAAAGGGTTTGCAGGTCAAAAGCATCTTCGGGGATTTCACTGTTTCGCCCGCGCAGGCAACCGATAACCCCGCTGAAGTCAGGGAAGTTGATCTCGTCCTGTTCTGCGTCAAAACCTATCACACAGATGAAGCGATCGAAGCCGTCCGCCCGGTGGTTGGTTCACAGACAACGGTATTGAGCCTGCAAAACGGAGTGGATGCCGTGGAGCGAATCGGGAAAGGCGTCGGGTTGGATCGCGTTCTGGGAGGCGCGACCTGGCTTTCGTCCGCGATCGAAGCGCCGGGGGTCGTCAAACAGGTATCCCAGTTCCGACGAATCGTCTTCGGCGAACTGGATGGGAGTCGTTCGGAGCGCGTCGAATCCATCTTTGCAGTGTTGAATAAAACAGGAATCACAGCGGAAGTTTCGGAGAACATCCTGAAAATTTTGTGGACGAAGTTCGTGTTCATTTCCGCGGCGAGCAGCCTGGGTTCGCTGACGCGCCTGCCGATGGGAGACTATCGTTCGATCCCCGAGACGCGGGCGCTGGTCGCCAGCCTGATGCGCGAGGTCGAGGCGCTGGCAAGGACGCAGGGGATCGCGCTCGATGAGGACGTCGTCCAGAAATCGCTGGAGTTCATGGATAAATCCGCTCCGCACATCAAAGCCTCCATGCAACTGGACGTGGAGGGGGGACGCCGGACCGAGTTGGAATCCATGATTGGCGTGATCGGGCGCAAGGGACGCGAACTCGGAATTCCCACCCCGGTGGCGGATTTCGTCTACGCTTCTTTACTGCCGATCGAATTGAAGGCGCGAAGCGGAACCTCGCCCGCCTGAGGTTTTTTGAAAGTTACAAATATCAGTTGACTTTTGTGACATAGATTCGTAAAATTAAACCAACATCTTTTATTTATGGACATAGACGAATATTAGGATGGACCGCTGGCAAACCGTGTGACAATCTGACTTTTGTTCGAGGTCAAAATGCGACTTCCGTCGAACACATCACACATTCTGGTTTCTGTCGGAGCCGGGCGAATTGTGGTCACCCGGAACTTGTCTTTGTGACGCCATTGGGCAAAGGGGGATGCTCACTGGCGTTTTTATTTTACAGGAGCGAATGATGAACAAGCCCTTCGACGCCGCTCAGGACAAGCCCTTCGATAATCCCTCTACGAGGGCTTCGCAGGACAAGCCCTTCGACGCCGCTCAGGACAAGCCCTTACTGGTCGAGATCATCGCCTACGCGCCCACCGCCTATTATCACTGCACCCATTGTGAAGTGGCGTGGCGGGAGATGGGCAAGTCGAACCGCGTGCAGGAGGAGCAGTTGGAAAGCAGCCTGCCCGAAGAGTTGAGGCGGGAGTATCAGGTCGTTTCGGATTGGGTAAGGGAAATGTTCCGGGCGCACTGCGACAACATCGTCCTCAAGGTGATCGACGCGGCGTCCGTGGAGGGGTTTTACAAATCGTTGAAGTACAACGCCCGCCACTATCCGGCGGTCATTGTGAACGGCAGGTCCCGTTTTATTGGGAGCCAGATGCTGCCATCCGCCAGCGAGGAGATCGCCCGTCAGTTGGCGGTTCAATCAACGGGGGTTGGATGAGGCGGAGAAGGCTCCCGGAGAGGAGGTGAATGGAAGGTAGATTTGCTCCATGGCGCGCCAGGGATGTGTCGAGAGGAGAAGTCATCTACTGGCAGATACGTCCGTAAATCCGTAAGTTTTGCCTGACGCAACATTGAACGGAGGAACCTATATGAACACCTTGTGGATCGTTGTGATCGCAGCGATCGTCATTTATGCGGCATACAACTTCTATGCCAAACGCATCGACCGGGATGTCATCCAGGCGGATGCGAAGAAAGCCACCCCCGCCAAGATGTACATGGACGGCGTGGACTTCATGCCGACCAGCCGCAACGTGCTGTACGGTTATCACTTCAAGTCCATCGCCGCGGCGGGTCCCATTGTGGGTCCCATTACGGCGGCAAACCTGTGGGGCTGGGCGCCCTCCCTGTTGTGGCTGCTCATCGGCGTTTCGTTCATCGGCTGGGTGAGCGACTACAGCGCCATCATGGTCGCCGTCCGCAACGACGGCAACAGCCTGAGCGCCATCAGCCACAAGTTGATCGCGCCGCGCACCCGCACCATCCTGTTCACGTTCATCTTCTTCTACCTGCTGCTGGTGGCTGGCGCGTTCATGGGCATCATGTCCGCCCTGATGGCTGCCCGCCCCGACGTGCCGTTCGGCATCATCATGCTCGGCCTCATGGGTTTGTTGGCTGGTCAGATGCTCTACAAATGGAAGATGGACCTGATCCTGGTAACGGCGATCGTCGTGATCGTGACCGTGGCAGCGATGGTCTTCGGTCCCTTTGGCAGCACGATCAACCCCGAAACCAGAGCCGTTCAATGGGTCGGACCCATCAACGGCGCGGTCGTGGCTTTCAACAACGCGGTCAACAATCTAACCGGCGGCAATTCGGTGATGACCGTCTACGACCCAACCAACGCCGACCCGCGCATTCCGGCGCCCGCGGCGGACGGCACGCGTCCCAGCACGGCGGTCTATGACGCCGGAACCGGCGCCATCAAGACGATGCCCGCCTACCTGTTCTGGGCGTTGTTCATCCTTGCCTTCTCTTATCTTGCCGCCACCTTGCCCATCTGGCGCTTCGCCCAGCCGGTCAACTACATCGGCTTCTGGATCACGCTGTTGACGATCGGACTTAGCGCCCTCGGTGCGGTGTTGGCGCCGATCCTCGGCACAACCGCCGTGAACGCGGCCGGGGAAACCGTTAAAGTCGCGACATTCCAACTCAAGCCGCTCATTACGTGGGGCTTTGCCTACGATGCGGCCAAAGCCTGGCAACCGCTTTGGCCCATGCTGTTCGTGACCATCGCCTGCGGTTCGATCTCCGGCTGGCACGCGCTGATCGGCTCCATCGGCACTGCCCGTCAGTTGGAATATGAGACCGACGGCTTGCCGGTCGGCGGCGGCGCAATGTTCACCGAGAATACCCTCGGCTTGCTCTCCCTGGTGGCGGTCTCCATTGTGGGAACGGGCGGCGGCGCGGGACGCTTCGCGGCGGGGGTCGGCACCCTGCTGACGGTACTCTTCGGTCCAGATTTCAGAACCTTCGGCACGGCGCTCGGATTCGGCGCGTTCATGGTCATCGTGCTGACGGTGACGCAGTTGATCTTCCGCGTGATGCGCGTGACGCTCTCGGAGTGGGTCGGCGACGCCGTCCCGGTCTTCAAGAACATGCACGTCTCGACCGTCACTTCGATGGCGTTGACCATGCTGTTGGTATTGACCGGCACGTGGGTATACCTGTGGCAGTTGTTCGGCGCGGCGAATCAACTCATGGCGGCGCTTAGCCTGCTGATCGTCACGGTCTGGTTGAGGGAACAAAAGAAGAATCCTGCCTTCGCCCTATGGCCCACCCTGTTCATGTACTTCACCACGCTTGCCGCCACGCTCGTCACGGCGCGCAACCTGTTCGTGACCATCGTGCCGAGAGGCGGCGCCGCGGCAACCGGCGCATGGGCGATGATCGTCATTTCCGGTCTGTTATTCGTGACCGCCCTCTTCATCGGTTGGGACGGTTACAAGGCGTATCAGCGTTACGCCAGCGGCGGGAAGCCTCAGAAGGCGCCCGCGGCGACGGATTAGCCTTCACGGCGAAAAAGCAGGTCACGCTCGAAGCGTGACCTGCTAATTCCGTTCGCCGATGGCGCGTCCCAGGTTGCACAGGGATTGAAAGTAGGCTTTGGCATCCGTTTCTTTCGGGTCGGGGAACGGCAGGTGCACTTCCATGTTCGGGGAGGTCTTGCGCAAGCCGAGACGAACAAAGCGCGGCGAAAGCGCCTGCATGGGAGCGGAAAGTTGATCCACGGTGGAGGCGGCGAGATTGATCAAGCCTTTGGGCGCCATCAGCCGCAGACCGTGATAATCGGTTCCCTCCCACCCGCGCCTGGTCGCTTTACCCAGGGCTTCGCGGCCGCTCCAGGTTTTTGGGTCCGCAAGTTCGAGGTCCAGAAGCGGAGGCGTGCTGAGGGCGGCGCGAAAGATCAGGACATCGTCACGTCCCTGAAAAAACGCGATGATCGTCATCCAAAAAACGTCGCGCGGCTTGAGAACGAGCAGGGTGTCGAGTCGCTGAAAGGGACGTTTCGCCTTTGCAATGCCCATCTCGGCGACGGAACTGCCCAGCCAGCGGAACGTGGTGCGTTGACCGATGAGCGGCAAGCCGTCCTGCATCCATTTCAGGAGTTTGTCGCCGCGCCGCAGGTTGTAGATCATACCGATGGCGAACCAGCCCATGAAGACGGCGACGGCAATGATGATGATCGTTTGTGAGTTCATCGAACACCTCGGAGTTTTGCGAATTGGCGTGAGTATAATATGAATGTTCCAGGTCAACCAGAAAAAAAATCGTTCCGGCAGGCGATCCGTGAATTCCTGTATGGCATGGCGGGGATGGAGTTCACCCATCACGCCATGGAGATGCGCGCCAGCCTGGAAAGTCTGTTCATGCTTGGAACGGTGGGAGATATGATCGGCGTGCCTGTCCTGCCGCCGTATTACAGCCTGCGTTTATTGCCTTATGTGGTCCCTCACATCGAAACGTGGAAACGACGCGTCCTGCGCGAGCGCGAGTTCAGCGACGAACACGATTATCATTTGGACGGGTTGTAGCAAATCAGACCCCAAAGGTTTTGGAAACCTTTAGGGTCTCACAACAACGAAAGGAACAACGAAATGACCGAGGAAGAGAAGAAAAATTTCTGGCAGAATTTCAAGGAGATCATCTACGGCATGGCTTCGCACGACATGAGCCGCTATGCCCTGCGGACGCGCGCCAGTATGGAGCATCTCTTCATCCTGATCACGATGGGAGATATGATCGGCATCCCGATCCTGCCGCCATATTACAGCCTGCGCCTGCTTCCGTACGTCGTGCCGCAAATCTCCACCTGGAAGCGGCGCCTGCTGCGCGAGAAGGATGTCTCCGACGCGATGTTTTAGACCAGGTAGACGCGTAAACAGGTAAACACGTACACACGTGCTTACCTTGTTTCCATGTTTCCCTGTATACCTGTGTACTTGTGTACGTACCCCAAGGAGCCACAATGACCCTCAAACGAATCTTCGAAGAACACCCTGAACGACGTTACATCATGTTCGGCGGCAAGGGCGGGTTGGGCAAGACCACCTTTTCCGCCGCGACCGCCTATTGGCTGGCTCAACAGGGTAAGAAAGTGCTGGTCTTTTCCGTTGACCCGCAAGCCAGTCTTTCCGACATTTTCCAGAAGGATATATTCGGCAAAGGTCCCGTAAAGATCATGGAAAACCTGTGGGCGCAGGAAATTGACGCCGACCAGCACATCAAAGCCTACCAGGGGGAGATACGAAAGAAGATCCTCGACATGTACGGCTTCGACGAAGTCCCCGATGAGATCGAACAATACATCCAGGCTGCGTCCGCGGAACCGGCGATGGAGGAGAGCGCCATCTTCGACGCGGTGGTGGATATCGTGGTGGAGGGCAACTACGATTACTACATCTACGACCTTGTCCCGCTCGGTCACGCGCTGTATTACCTGAGCATGGCGAAGGTCTACGACGAGTGGATCAACAAGATCACCAAACTGCGCGAGGAGATGCGCGAATACGAGGAAATGGTATCCAGGCTGAAGCGTGAGAAAGAGACGGAGGAGGATGCCATCCTCAAAGAACTGCAGTACATTCGCGGACGCATCAACGCCTCGTCCAAGATCCTGACCGACAAGGAGAAGACCGGCTTCTTCTTCGTGGTCATCCCCGAGGAAATGATCCTGATAGATACCGCCAAGGCGGCTGACCTGTTCGCCAAATTCGACGTGCCGATCATGGGATACGTCGTCAACCGCGTCGTGCCGCGCGAACTGCTCACACAGAACATCCCGCCTTACCTCAAAAACCGAATCGAGATGCAGGACAAGTACCTGAAGCAAATTGACGAAACGTTCGGGAAGCAGGTTGCTGCGCACGTACCCGAATTGGAACGCGATGTGACGGGGTTGGATATGATCCGCAAACTTTCCGAGATCATGTACGGTGTGTAGGAGGATGCCATGACAAACCAGATCGAAACCTCCATGCGAAAATACGTTGCCGACCATCAGCGCCTGCGCTACATTTTTTTTGGCGGCAAGGGCGGCGTCGGTAAGACCGTGATGGCAGGCGCGACCGCCATCTGGCTGGCAAAGCAGGGAAAGCGCGTGATGCTCGCCTCCACAAATCCCGTGCACAGCCTGAGCGGATTGTTAAGTCAGAATGTGTTCGGCAAGCCGACCCAGGTGGAGGGTGTGCCAAACCTGTGGGCTTACGAGATAGACACGAAGGAGACCATCGAACGCTCCAAGCAGGAGATACGCGACAAGATCCAATGGTTCCTGAAATTCGCCGATATTTCCACCAAGGCGGAGGACTTCGTCGAATCCGCGACCATGAATCCCGCCTTCGAAGAATCCGCCATGTTCGAGAACATGGTGGATTTGATGTTGAAGAACGATTACGACGTGTACGTCTTCGACACCGCGCCGACCGCCAACGCCCGCCGCCTACTGGGAATGTCCAAGGTGTATTCGCTGTGGGTCAACAAGATGCTGAAGAGCCGCCAGGAGGCGCGCACCTTGCGCGAACTGCTTTCCTTCACCAAGAAAAAGGAGGCCGACCCATTGATGGATTACCTCGTCTCGTTCCGCGACCGGATGGGACAGGCGCAAAAATTGCTCACCAACGATGAGCTGACCGCGTTCTTTTTCGTGACACTGGCGGAGGCTCTGCCCATCGCGGTCATCACGCGCTTCATCGGCTGGTTCCACGATTTCGGAATCCCCGTCGGCGGCGTGATCGTCAACATGCTGATTGACCAGGCACAGGTGAGCGACAAGTCTCCGGACTTTGTGAAAAATCGTGTGGCGATGCAGGATCGCTACATGGACGATGTCTGGCAGAAATTCGAAGGCATGGTGCGGTCCACGTTGCCGCTCTATGAAACGGAAGTGCGCGGGACGGATTCCCTCACGCGAATGGGAGATGCGCTGTTCGTTTGAGATGTACTTCCACATGACAACCGTCTTCTCACGTTTCCTCAATACCTCACGCGAAATCCTTTACGGACTCGCGATCCATGACCAGGTGCGGACGCTGGCAAAACAGCGCGGCGGATTGGAGCATCTCTTCGTGCTGATCAGTTTCGGCGACCTGCTCGGCGTGCCGGTCCTGCCGCCATATTACAGCATGAGGCTGCTGCCGTTCGTCGTTCCGCTCATCAACAACTGGAAACGCCGTATGCTGCGGGAGCGTGATCTGATGGATGCCATTTTTTAGTAGACAGATATACAGGTGTTTACTTGTGTACTTGTATATTTGTCTACTTACCCCCAAGGAGGAACACATGGATTTAGGACTTAGAGACAAAGTTGCTCTCGTAACCGCCGCGTCGAAGGGACTGGGCAGGGCAACCGCGCGTGAATTCGCACGCGAAGGCGCAAAGGTGGCAATCTGCGCGCGCAGTGAACTGGTCGAGACCGCAGCGAAGGAAATCTCGAAGGAAACGGGAACAGACGTCCTGGCGGTACGAGGCGACCTCACGCAGGCCGATGATATCGAAAACGTCGTCGCGAAGACGCTCAAGGAGTTCGGGCGCATTGACATCCTGTTCAACAATGCGGGCGGTCCCAAACCCGGCAACTTCCTCTCGCTCAACGAGAAGGATTGGGAAGTTGCCGCAAACCTGACTCTGATGAGCGCGGTCCGGCTGTGCTATGCCGTCGTTCCGAAGATGGTGGAGCAGGGCGGGGGCAGCATCGTCACCTCACAGTCGTATCTGATCAAACAACCATTGGACAACCTGATCCTCTCGAACGCCCTGCGGCTGGCTGTGATCGGATTCATCAAATCGCTGGCGAACGAACTGGGACCGAAGGGCATCCGCGTCAACTCGATCAACCCCGCCTGGACGTGGACGGAGCGCGTCGAACAACTGATGGCTGACCGCGCCGCCCGAGCCGGAACCACTCCTGAGGAGGAAGCCGCCAAAATTTCCAGCGAGATCCCGTTGAGGCGCATGGGCACAGTGGAGGAGTTTGCCCGCGTCGCGGTCTGGCTGGCTTCGCCCGCCGCCTCGTTCATTCACGGTCATGCTCTGATGTTCGACGGAGGGTTGGTGCAGATGCCGTTGTAATCCAATGCCGCAAAACGTTCATAAACGTCTCGGAACCAAACAAGGTTTCGAGACGTTTCATCATGGTACACTTCGCCCATTCCCCACCTGGAGCATCACATGACCGAACCTGCCTGCCTGAACTGTAACCGCACCGATGAGCAAATCCCGCTTTTGAACCTCACCTTCAAGGGCGAAGCGAAATATATTTGCGCGCAGTGCTTCCCTACTTTGATTCACAAGATCCATTTGCTGGCTGATAAACTCCCCGGCGTGGAGATTCTCCCGCCCGCCGCTTAACGATCCAAGTATCATGAGCAAATTATCCTTCCTGGCGCGCACTTCCCTCCTGATCGCGTTCTTTTTCTTCATCGATAAAATGGTCTTTGCCTTCCTGCGCGAAGGCATCATCTCCCGAATCTACAGGGATGAGGTGGGATTGCTCGACGTGTTCAACTCTGCGAACAACGTCCCGGATGTGTTGTTCGCGCTGATCTCAGGCGGCGCGCTGGCGATGGCGTTCATCCCGTTGCTGCGGGATTATCTCTCCACAAAAGGACAGGACGCCGCGTGGGGGTTGTTCTCGCGTGTCGCCAATCTCGCATTCCTCGTGACCGGTCTCGTGGCGATCCCCATAGCCATCTTTGCGCAGCAAATCGTGGATACCGTCATCGTGCCCGGTTTCTCCGAAGAACAGAGAGCGCTGGTCGCCGAACTGATGCGCCTCAATCTCATCAGCACGATCATCTTCTCGATCAGCGGTCTGGTGATGGCAAGCCTGCAAGCCAACCAGCACTTCCTCCTGCCGGCGATCGCGCCGACAATGTATAACGTCGGTCAAATTTTTGGCGCGCTCGTCTTTGTGCCTCGATTCGGAATTCACGGGCTGGTGTATGGCGTCATACTCGGCGCGGCTTTGCATCTGCTTGTTCAAGTCCCCGCTTTATTCAAATACGGATTTAAATGGACGCCTTCGCTCGATCTGCGCGACACCGGTCTGATCCAGGCGCTTAAATTGCTCGGTCCGCGCTTGCTGACCATGGGCGGCATTCAGGCAATCGTTATTTTGCGAGACAGGTTCGCATCCTTCCTGGGACAGGAGGGCGCGGTGACCGCATTGGCAAGGGGCTGGCAGATCATGCAAATACCTGAGACATTGCTTGGGACGGCAATCGCCACCGCCATGCTCCCCACCCTTGCAGAATTCGCCTCACGCCAGGATTGGAGCGGATTCCGTTTAACCATCGAAAAAGCCCTCCGGATCTTGATCGCGTTAACCATCCCCGTTGCGGCGGTGATGGCGGCGGGGATCAATCCGCTTGTGCGCGCCGTCTTCGGGTTCGACGAAGCCACATCCACACTCATCACATGGACAACGCGCGCCTACCTGCTCACTTTGACCGGGTATTCCATCCAGGAGATCGCAGCGCGTTCGTTCTATGCCCGCCAGGAACCGATGTACCCGTTGTATGCGGTCATCATCCGGCTTGCCATTTTCATCGGGATCGGGCTCCTCGGGATCACATTCTTCAAACACATCGGCGCGCCGGTCATCGCCTTCGCGGAGATCGCGCTGCTCGTCGAAGCCATCATCCTTTTCACCTGGCTCAGCAACCGCATGCACGAACCGATCCGCGTGTGGGGCGCGGTCGGCAAAGGGATGGTCGCCGCGCTGCTCGGAGGCGCGACAGCCTACGGGTTGGCAGTGATCGTCCCCGGGTCCGCAGTGATGACCGCGCTGCTGGGCATGTCCGTCGGCGGACTCATTGCCCTGCCCATCATCTGGTCTGAAATTAGATTGCTCTTAAAACTGTAAAAATAAGGACTGATATAATACCTCCCATGATTCAAGACAATAACGGCTCTGAAAGCACACAACCCAACGCGCCCATCGTAAAACGCAAACGCGGACGCGTCTTCATCATCAACGCGCTCAGCTTGATCGTCCTGCTAGCCCTGGGAGTATTCGGGGGCTATCAATCGGGGCTGGCGATCCGCAAGGATACACAGTCTTCCAGGCTGACGCAGCAACTCGGCGAACAATATCAATACGCTCTGGTGGACATCGAGTTCAGACGTTATGAAAATGCGAAACAACGGCTGGAATTCATTCTCGAAAAGGACCCCTCCTTTCCCGGCGCGCAGGATAAATTGACCGAAGTACTCGTGCAGATCAACCTTCAGGCAAATTACGTCCCGCCCACCGCGACGCCTTCCTTGACGCCCACGCCGGATTTCAGCGGCGCGCAGGACGCCTTCTCGCGCGCGCAGCAATTCATCGCCGCGCAGGATTGGACCGGCGCATTGGGCGCGCTCGACCAGTTGCGTAAACTCGACCCGAACTACAACACCTCGCAGGTGGACGGCATGTATTACTTCGCCCTGCGCAATCACGGATACGACCTGATCACGAAGCAGGGTAACCTCGAGGGCGGCATCTATTATCTGACCCTGGCGGAACGCTTCGGGCCCCTGGACGTCAACGCCAACGGCGTGCGCGAGGGCGCGCGATACTACCTGTTGGGCGCGTCCTTCTGGGAACTGAACTGGGAACAGACCGTCTCCTACTTCTCGCAGGTATACAGCGGATGGCCCGGCTTGTGGGACGGCACGATGACCTCCTCGGATCGTTTCCGCTTCGCCTCCATGCGCTACGGCGACGAACTTTTCGGGGGACAAAGATACTGCGACGCGGTCGCCCAGTATGAGAACGCGCAACGCGTCGGGCAATTGGACCAACTCGCAAGCCAGAATTACGAACAGGCATTTGTCGGCTGTTATCCGCCGACCGCCACGCCCGACCCCTCCCTGTTGTTCACACCGACGCCCACACTGGAAGCGCCAACCGTGGAAACCCCGGCCGCGCCTCCGACGGATACGACTCCTCCAACAGATACCGGTGGAGGATAATGCTGGCTGATCCTCCCGCCTGGGCGCTCGCGCTAACCTACTGGCTTCACCTGCTCGCCACCGTCGCGTGGATCGGCAGCATCGCCGCGACCTCCATCCTCTTCCTGCCCGCCGCGAAGAACGCGCTCCAACCCGTTGACCACCTGGCGCTCATCGAAGCCATGCAAAAACGGCTCGAACCCATCGCGTGGTTTTGCATGAGCCTCCTGCTGATCACGGGCTTGTTCCAGATGAGCGTCAACCCGCATTACGACGGATTCATCTCCGTCAGCACGCAATGGTCGCTGGCGCTCCTCATCAAGCACATCCTCGGCATATTCATGGTCGTCGCCAGCGCCATCCAGACCTGGGAGGTCATCCCCGCCATTCGCAGAACGTTGATGAACAAAAAGAAAGCGGACGAGAAAAAGATCCTCCAACTGCAAGATCGCGAGACGAGGCTCCTCCGCATCAACTTCGGACTTTCGATTTTGATCCTGCTTGCGACAGCATTCGCCCGCGCCTCCTAAACGCGTAATGGACGCTCTCCAGCGTCCTAACGCGTAATGGACGCTCTCTAGCGTCGCAACGCGTAATGGACGCTCTCTAGCGTCGCAACGCGTAATGGACGCTCTCTAGCGTCCCATTAAAGAAACAGCCGTCTCTTTCCTACGGGACGGCTGTTTCTTGTACCGCGAGATTTATCTCGTTTTTGCCTCGTCTTCGATTTTTGCATACTGCTGTGCAGCAGCGGACGTTAGAGAACGTCCGCTACGCAGGGTTTGATAGTTAGAGAACGTCGCTACGCAGGGTTTGTTACATAGTTAGAGAACGTCCGCTACACAGGGTTTGTTACGCAGGATTTGTTTCGCGTGCTTTGTTACACGGAGTTTGTTACGCAGGGTTGGTTGGCGGTCGAGTTTACAACCTGACCAACTCCGGCGCGGGGACCCCGGTCAAATCATACGCCATCGCCCCCGTAATGCGGACCGGAACGATATCTCCGATCCTCGCCTCGCCCTCGATGAACACCAGCCCGTCAATCTCCGGCGCGTCGCGATAGGATCGCCCGATGGCGATTCCCTTATCCCGCCCTTCGACCAAAACGTCCAACGTCCTGCCCACGTACGATTGATTGACCTGCAACGAAATGCCCTGCTGCAGTTCCATCAACTGATCGTAACGCGCCTGCTTTACCTCGGCCGGGATCGGGTCGCCAAGCGGCTCGCTCGTCGTCCCCGGCTCGAACGAAAACTGGAACGCCCCCACGCGGTCGAAGCGGATCTCCTGCACGAAATCAATCAACGCCTGAAATTCCTCGTCCGTCTCGCCGGGATAACCGACGATGAACGTGGTGCGGATCGCCAGATCATCCATCTTCGCGCGCATCCTGTCGAGCGTCTTATGCACCCAGTCAATATTCGACGGCCGCCTCATGCGATACAACGTCTTCGGATGCGCGTGTTGAAGCGGCATATCGAGATACGGCAGAACCCGTTTGCTCGAAGCCATCACGTCAATAAGGCGATCCGTCACGTAGCCGGGATAAGCGTACATGACGCGGATCCAGTCCAATCCGCCCTCGCCCCCACCCCCTCGCCCAATGGGAGAGGAGGACTCTTCCGCAACTTTTACAAGTTGTTCCAGCAAAACCGCCAACCCGTCCTTCATCCCCAGATCGTGACCGTAATCCGTCGTATCCTGCGCGATGAGGATCAACTCGCGCACGCCCATATCCCGCAATCGGCGCGCCTCCTCCAAAATGGACTCGAGCGGACGCGAAACAGCCGTCCCTTTGATGAGCGGGATCGCGCAGAACGCGCACGGACGGCGGCAGCCGTCCGCGATCTTGAGATACGCGCTCGCTCCCGCAACCGAGACGCGCAGCGCATCCTGTTCGTCCCTTCCAACGGTCTTCGCTTCGTCGGGCAGGTGATACAACGGCTCGGGATGCGGAGCCTTGCGTAATTCGCGCACCACCTGGACGATGTCCATCCAGCGGCGTGTGCCGAGAACCCCGTCAATGCCGGGGACCTTTTGCGCCACTTCCGAACCGTAGCGCTGGGTCAGGCATCCCGCCGCGATCAGAATCTGGTTTTGTCTCTTTCCCTCCGCCAGTTCGCGCAACACGCTGATGGATTCTTCCTTCGCGGGTCCGATGAAGCCGCAGGTGTTCACGATCAACACGCTGGCGCGCGCGGGGTCGTTCACCGCGCGATAACCGTCGCGGAGGAGCAGTTGCGCCATCGAGTCCGAGTCGACGGTGTTCTTGGCGCAACCCAATGAAACGAGATGAAAGGTGTTTTTGGTCACTGATGAATCTTTCCTTCTTGTAAACGGGCAACATGAATGTCGCGGTATGGTGTGTTTACGGTGCAGGCGACGTGAATGTCGCGTTACAGTAAGTTTACAGCGCGGGCGACATGAATGTCGCGGTGCGGTGTGTTTGCGGTGCAGGCGACATGAATGTCGCGTTACAGTAAGTTTACAGCGCGGGCGACATGAATGTCGCGGTACGGTGTGTTTGCGGTGCAGGCGACATGAATGTCGCGTTACAGTAGGCGAAGGGAATGTCGCGATGCGGTGTATTTACGGCGTGGGCGTCCTCGATGGGGTCGGCGTGTTCGTCGGCGAGGGAGTGGGTGAGGATGGAAGGGTGTTGGTCGGCGTTGCGGTAGCCAGCGGCGTCGGCGTGACGACCTCCTCCGCGCGGTAGATGTTATGAACGATCTGACCGAACGTCCCCATCAAGCCGAGATCGCGCCCATTGTAGGCAATGCGGATGGCGGCGCCGCTTCCCGCCAGGACCTCGACCTGGTCCTCCGCCTCAAACAGGTACGCGTTCCCCGGTATGACCCTGCCCTCGAACGCCACTTCCCCATCCGCGATCACGCGCACGTACGTCCGCTCGAGCGCGACCAGGTTGACCTGCACGCTGACATTGACGTTCAAGGTGGGAACGATGATGGTCGGCGTCGCCTCTTCTTCGAATGATTCAACAGGCAGTAACGTGGCGGTCGCCGTGAACAGGGACGGGTCCGGCGATGCCAGGAGCACGTCCGAAATGGACGGCGCGGTCGGCTGGATCTCCTCGAGGCTTTGCAGGGTCAGCACACGGTTGATGCCCCAGATGATGAATCCCACCAACAGGATCGCAATGCCGATGCCGAAGATCATATCGCCTACGATGAAGTTTTGCAGGACGGGTATGTTGGCAAGGATCGGTCCCCCCCGTTTGCGCGCGGGACGCTGCGGGTTCTTCTCACGATGCCGCGCCTGCAACGCGTCGGCAAAACGGAGCAGGATGGCGTCCACGTCCATGTCGAGGAAGGAGGCGTAGTTCGACAACATGCCGCGCGTCTGGACGGTGGAGGGTAGGCTCTTCATGTCGCCGCGTTCGAGCGCCTCGAGGTAATGCGCCTTGACGCGCGTGTTGCGTTCCACTTCCTCGAGATGCAGGCTCAGGGTTTCGCGGCGTTCCCGCAGTTTGGCGCCGATCTCTTTGAATATTTCATCCGAACGCTGAGGCTGTTCAACCCCCGACGCTTCCGGTTGCGCGGCGTCCGTTTCAGATTGCGAGGGCTCAGGCGGCGCGGCGGCTTCGGACGACTCAGCAATCGCATCGTCCTTCGTCCCGGCTTTCCGGTTGATGACCGCATCCAGCCGGTTCAGCCACGTTTGCCAGAGGGTGTCGCCGGCGTCGGGCTGGGAAGGTTCTTCCGGCTGGGATTCGACGATCTCCGCCGCGAGAGGTTCGGGTTGCGGAACGGGCTCCGCGATCTCTTCCGGTGCAGGCTCGATGACGGGAGACGGTTCCGCTTCGGCTTTTTTGCGTCCGCGGCGTTTGGGTTTGGCGGGAGTCGGCTCGGGCTGGGATTCGGTCTCTCGGACGGAATCAACCGTCGGCGGGGAAGGAGGCGTTTCGTCGGGCGCGGTTACAGCCTCTTGAGGAGATTCGATCGCGGGCTGGTCGGCGAGGTCCGCAGGTCCGATGATCTCCCCGGCGGTTTGCTGCGATGAGCGCATCTCTTCGAGCAGTCGGTCAATGTCCAGCCCAAGATATTCGGCGTAGTTGCGAAGGTAACCGCGCGCCTGCACGGGCGAAGGCATGACGGAGAGATCGTCGTCCTCCAGCGCGCGCAAATAGTTGACGCGAATGCGCGTGGCTTCGAAGATTCGATCGAGCGTGAGTTGTTTTTCTTCGCGCGCGGCTTTGAGTCGTTGACCGATGGTTTGCATCACGTAAAACGAAACATCACCAGCCCCTCGAATGGGAACGGACTGGTGATGTCATGGTCGGAGGGGCGTGGATCAGGCTTCGGCTGTTTCCGTTGATTCCGCTACTGCCGCTTCGGTCGGCGCTTCTTCGACGGGTTCTTCGAAGGCTTCGGCTTCGACTGTTTCGCCTTCGCGGTGGACGACGACCTTCACTTCGGGGACCAGGTCCATCGTGAGACGGACGTGGGCGGTGTATTCGCCGAGGTTGCGAATGGGCTGCATGTCAATCTGATGTTTTTTGACTTCGAAGCGAGTCTTTTCGGACAAGGCGGTCGCCACGTCCTGTGTGGTGATGGAGCCGTAGAGTTTGCCGGTTTCGCCCGCCCTCGCGGCAAACGTCAACACGACCTCTTTGACCTGGTCTGCCAAGCCCTTGAGTTCCGAGTTGAGTTCTGCGCGGCGGATCTCAGCCTGCTGGCGGATCTTCTCCACCTGTTTGAGCGCGCCTGCGGTGGCAAGCACCGCCAATCCCTGCGGGATGAGGTAGTTGCGCCCGTAGCCGTCGGCGACCTTTTTGATGTCGCCCGCGCGCCCCAGTTTGTAAACGTCCCTGACAAGCATTACTTTCATGGTTCAAGCCCTTTCTGGCAAAGATTTTCTCGAGCGAAGGGTACAACGCTCGGCGGCGAATTTTACCACGATTCAGTTGGTCAAAAGTCGAAGGTCAAAGGTCGGTGACTTTCGACCTGCGACTTTAGGCGGGCGACGATTTTTCCAGCAAATCCATGTACGCGCCCTCGAGCAGATCGCTCCGTTCCACCCCGAGGCTGGTCATCAGACCCTCGGCAATTTCCTGTCCCTCGTCATCCCCCTGCCCCTCCCGCAGGACAACCTCCAGTTCCATGAACTGCCCCAGACCCTGCACGTCGTCCAGGTGCACGCGCGTCTGCCCGACGAGATAGAGGTAACGCGTCTTCTTCACGACGCCGCGAAGCCCATAAGCCAGCTCGAGCACACGTTTGAGGCTTTCGGGGTCGGACGTGTAACTGATGTGATAGTCCGAACGCTTCGGTCCTTCCCGGTCGGGGCGCGTGTAATAGATCAACTGTCCGCGGTCGGGCGCGAGGAGGCGCAGTTTCAGACGTCCCTGAGGAACGTTGAAGAAAACATCCTCCTGCGGGATGACCTCCACAGGCGTATCGCTGAGTTTTTCGGCGCGCGCTTTGATTCCGTCGAAGTCGCGCGCGCGGGCTTTGATCTCGATATTGGCTGGCATGAGGCTATTGTACCGGTTTAAGCGAAATCACGGGAACGGATTCGGCGACGCGCCCACAGGTCTCGCGCGTGGGGGACAACCGTTCGCCCAACATGACGAGCGTCAACTCACGAAATGCAATCGGATGTTTTTGGGCATACCCCCACAAGACGCGCTCCGCCTCCTCTTTGGAGGTTTGGCTTGCCTCCGCTCCGAATTTCCTGTTCCCCACCTGAACCTCGACCCTCGGGTTCTTCAGGATGTTCAGATACCAGTCCGATCTTTCGCGCCACGCCGCGGCGGCGTAATATGTCCCCGTCGCTTCGTCGTTGCTCACAACCTCGACGACGGTCCGGCGCGGCAATCCGCTTTTGCGTCCCGTATGTGTGAGCATAAGAAAACGACCGCCAAGTAAAAAGCCGAGATTCATCCGGTAAAGGGTGATCGGCAAACGAAACAAGGCGCGTAAAAATCCGGTGGGTTTGTTTTCAGTCAGGGTCATAATGCAGGCGTGTTTGGATTCGCGTCCACAAAGAATTCATCCATCAGGGCATGGGCTTGAGGGGCCAGGGAGCGAATCGGACCGCCCCGCGCCCGGCGCTCTTCAATTGCTCGAACACCCGATCCGTATGTTCGTCGAGCGGCACGTTCTGGATCAGGAACAACTCGCCGGTGGAAGTGACAGCTGTGATGGTCGAAGCGACGTAATTCAGATCGCCGAATGAGGGATGGGTATAGGAAAAATAATCCACGTTCGCCTCCCGATCCTGCTCCGTCGAAGAGACCATCTTCCAGAAACGATCGAAGAACGGATACTCGATGGGATTGCGAAACGCCTTCATCAGATATTTGAAATACGGATGGGCGCGATAACGAAGGCTGTTCACCCGGAAGGCGTGCATCGAATTCAGGGCATATTGATCCCAGTTGTCGGCGACGCGGTTTCGCCCGATGAGATCGCGCCCGAAGTTGATGCGCGCAGTGTTGTATCCGCCCGGGGTCTGCGCGGCGTCCTCGAACATGGCGGGCGGAATGTCGTAAAACGCCAGCATCATCCGATTCGCGGCGATCACGTCGCCAAACACGTCGCCCAAAAAAGCAGGCAGGCGGATATCCCCCGTCAAACCAACCATCCGCTCCAGCACCTTCCTGACGTCGAACACATCCGTCCTGACGTTGGCGGACGCCTGGCGCACGATCTGTTTTCTATCCAGTCCGCTTGCCGCCAGGAAGAACTCGCGCCGCTCCAGCGTGGTCAATTGGAGCGCGTTCGCGAGTTTGAAAAGGAGTTCCGGCTCGAAGTGCTTTTTGACCCCGCGCTCGATCTGGCTGATCACAGCCTCGTCAACGTCTGCGATCTCGGCAAACTGGAATTGAGTCCACCCCATATCCTGTCGCAATGCGGATAAGAGTTGTCCAAATTCCTTGCGATTCATCCTGACGCTGGTTATACCACGAAGTCGAAAAAATTCTTGAGCCAGCCCCAAAATTGATTGCTGGACATTCGCCCCAAAGTCTCGAATAATGGAAACGTAATTTTGACCCGACAGAATGGGGGAGGCGGCTCTGCCGGTTCAAATCGGGGGATCGGCATAAGGGGGAACAAGTAAGAATAAAGAGACTCCGGTCGAGCCGGAGTCTCTCTTTTTCAACGTCAATTCGGGATAAATGGCGTTTACTCACAACTCGCGCGTAGAGCGTACGCGTAGCGTCCAATGCGCCCCCATACCCGCGTCAATTCACGTTCAGGAAGCCGAACAAACGCCACAACCCCCGCATCATCGCGTGACCGAAATCCGGCTTCAGGAACTGATTCGGACACGACCCCGGAATGACCGTAATGCCGTTGGCTTTGCACAACTCCACCGCCTCCTGCGAGACGCTGGTCATGCCGGGCGTCAAGCCCGGTTTGGCGCCCATCATGCAGTGCATCCAGACGCGCCTAATGCCCAGGTCAACGCACTGCTGGACGATCAGGTCGGTCACTTTGGGATTCGCAAGGATGAAGACTGCATCCGGTTTTTCGGGGATGGATTTCAGGTCGGGGTAACACGGCGCGCCGTCGTAGGTGGAGATGCGCGGATTGACCGCGTAGACCTGATAACCGTTCTCCTTGAATTTGTTGTAAGCCAGGTTGCAGCCCGTTTCGCGTTTATCCGATACGCCCACCACGGCGATTTTCTTCTGCGCCAGGAAATCCTGCGCCATTGTGTCCATTTTTGCCATGAGAATTCTCCTTCCAGATTGATCGTTGATTCTATGCGCGGAGTGAAAACGAGTCCAATAATGTTTGGACTGAAATATGGGTTACAAATATCCCTTCCCGGTCGAAATCGCGAATCAGATATACTTGGCTTCATCCGCAAAAAATATGAAAATTCAAGACGCATACGACGATTGGTCGGATTCTTACGACTCGGACGAAAACCTGACCCGCGACCTCGACGCGCAGGCAGTTCGAGAGCTCCTCGCGGATCAATGGTTCGACGCGATTCTCGAGACCGGCAGCGGGACGGGCAAAAACACATCGTTCCTCGCGCAAATCGGAACGAAGGTGGATGCGCTGGATTTTTCTCAGGGGATGATCGAGAAAGCCCGGATCAAAGTGAAGTCGGCGAATGTCCGCTTCTCGCTGGCAGACCTGACGAAGCGCTGGGACTGCCGGGAGGAGTCTTATGATCTCATCGTCTGTTGTCTTGTGCTGGAACATATCGAAGACCTGTCCCACATCTTCTCCGAAACCGCGCGGACGTTGAAACCCGGCGGCAGGTTTCTGGTCAGCGAACTGCATCCTTTCAGGCAATACGAAGGGAGGAAGGCAGGGTACTACAGGGATCAGCAAACCATCGAGGTGGACGCGTTCTTGCATCACATTTCGGATTTCACGAACGTCGCGTCAGCCAGCGGTCTGAAACTGGTCAAGTTCAATGAATACTGGCACGCGAAGGACGCGGGCAAACCGCCGCGCTTGGTCTCGTTTCTTTTTGAAAAACCAGGTACCTGACAATTCGGCATTTACACCCCATCTATCACCTTGACAGGACCCGACCCAACCCGCCCAGAGACGAGAGATCCACTTTCTCATCGCCAAGCATTACGCTTCCACAAAAGACCTGACAGGTTTCCGCAGAATCGTGATCGTCGGACTCCATTCCCATTCAAGAAGTCCGATCATCACACGCCACGATAAAACCTGTCAGGTCTGACTCTTTATTAACTCCGCCCACTCCCTCGGTAGGGACGAGATTCATTTTCCCATCCCCAAGCATTACGCGCTGGATGACCCTGCCCAACTCTTAAAGTCCCTTCGGCGCATTGGAATCACTCGCCAATCTTTGCGCTTCCTTGAAATACTCCTCCGCTTCGGGACGCTTCTCGCGCGCGGATTGGATTACAAAAAGCGGCGGAGTGCGCCCGCCGCCCAAGTGTTATGAGCATTCTATGCTGTCGCATACATGCGGACATGTAATATTTCCTGGCCCTGCATTGGACGAATATCCGATTGTTCCAGCGTCACAACCGCGATGGTTTTCCCTTCGCCAGTGACAAATTCCACTTCATACGCCTTGCCGCCCGTATAGCAATGGACAACCGTCCCCACATCACCGCGGGTGAGTTTGCTGTCTTGAAGGTCGTGCGCCAAAACCACAGTATCGAGTTCGTTAAACATTTTCTTGCTCCTATACTAATCCAGCGGATAAGCCGTAACCAATTTTGGAATATCATCGCCAGTTTCAATGATCCAAACCGTGCGCAGGCGAATCATATCTCGACCTGGCGTTGGCAACAGCCCATCCACCACGTACTTTTTGCCATAAATTGTTTCGGCGGTTTCCACCGCCGCTTCCGTTTGGGCAATATCAATAAGTCCTTTCTCAAATAGGCTGATGTTCGTTTCGTTGAAGCCAAGGGATCGAAAAAACTTTGCTTTGGATTTTCCAACGGCATGAGTCTCTGAAAGCAGATGATCGGCGATCTTGCTGACGGACACGAAAGCGCGAAGTTTGTTGGGGAGTTCCATGCTTTTAGAAATTATACCTTTGAATGTCATTGCGAGCGTACTTCCCTGGCACCGCCCGTCAGGGCAGGTGTGCGAAGCAATCCCCTCGAAATAGGAGACTGCTTCCACGGGGGAACGCCGTCACGCAATGACATCTTCATCCTTCCGCCTTCATCCTTTCAATCATCTCCCTCCACTCCCTCGGCAGGGACGAGAGATCCACGTTCTCATCACCAGGCATCGCGCGCGGGAGGACCCTGCCTAACTTATGGAATATAAATTCGCCCGACCCCCAGATAGTTCTCGATGTTCAAAACAATTTCCACGATTCTTTCCGCACACCTTTCACGGTAGGCGCGTTCTTTCATATGACCGAGCGCACCAATCGTAAGCACAGGCAATGACGTTGAAACATTTTCTTCTCGGATTGTTTGTTCCAAGGAATCTTTCCCTTCATCATTGCGATTCGCGGTAAGTAAGATCAGCCGATTCTCCTGGGCAAAACGCCACACGCCGCGGTCAGGAGTGTCCACTGGCAGACCCACATCCGCAAAAGTCATTACTGGAATATCAATTAACTTTAGCCAGCCTTCGTTTTTCATGATGGACCAAAGCAATATCCCCTGCTTTTTCATGTGATGATCCAGCAGGATTTTCATGCCTTATGTTCCGCGCGATATTGCGCCTGCAATTCCCTTAATCTTGCAATGGTCGCTTCGCGCTGTTCATAAGTTGCCGACATCAACTTCCGACTTCTTTCATCCCAATACTTTCTATTTTCCTCGGCGATGTCAAGAATTCGCTGATATTCCTTCTCAAAATCCTCTTTGTTCAGGTGGATATAATCGAGAATATCCAGCATTTCTTCGTCGGTTAACTCATACATATCGCGGATGTTTTTCAGGGAATCTTTCCCCTGCAATGCGTCCATGATTAAATACACGGTGAGGCGGGTTCCATTGACCGTCAGCCCGTTTTCCGTGCGTATCACGGTGCGATTTTCACGCGGGATGGGGCCATCCGTGTTCATCAATGCCTGAATGAGTTTATCCGAACGCAATGCCGCCAGTTCTTTTTGCAGACGCCGCGACTCTTCCTCAAGCATGGCAATTCGCTGGTCCAGTTGTTCGGGGGATAAGCTTTGCTCCATATCACACACTCACTTTCGGGGGCATTCCTCTGTGTCTCCCAAAATTATACTTCACTCAAAACTTATCCTCCTAGCTTCTTTTCCACCGCCTCCCCCACTCCCTCGGCAGGGACGAGAGATCCGCGTTCCCATCCCCAAGCATCACGCTTCCACAAAAGACCTGACAGGTTTCCGCAGAATCGTGATCGTCGGACTCCATTCCCATTCAAGAAGTCCGATCATCGCACGCCACGATAAAACCTGTCAGGTCTGACTCTTTATTAACTCCGCCCACTCCCTCGGCAGGGACGGAAAATCACCGTCGAACCGTGATCTGGAATGACGATTATTTTGCCCGACTTGTCGCGAAAGGTGTTGTGGCTTCCCACGCGGCGAATCCATTTGAAACCCTTCGCTTCCGCCACTTTTGCAAGGGTTGCATAAGGAACGAGTTTTAGTTTGCTCACACCGCAATCCCAATGCGGAAAGCGCCGACAAATTCGGGGGATTTCCCAATTTTGCCTGCAGTTTTCAAATAAACAGTGATTGCTTCGCGCAGGTTGACTTCCAATGTGGGCAGGTCGGGCGCCTGGGTGTAACAACCAGGCAGTTCTGTCACCTCGCCGATCAGCCAGCCAGATTCGGGATCTCGCTCGACAATCGCAGTAAAAGTTTTTTGAGTTGTCATGTGCTTATCTCCGATTTTTGCGATGACGCGATTATAGCACGACGGCATTCATCATTCATCCTTCATCCCTCATCCTTTCGATCGCCTCCACAGCCTCGCCAGCGCGAAAAGGCAACCCCTTAATCAAAAGTTTCCCGATCTTTGCAACCAGTGTTTTTGTACGATAAGTTTGCTGCAGGGTGCACCTCGCGTCCTTATCTTACACCGTTTCTAAAACCCCTCCGCCACGTACTCGCCCCACACCTCGCGGAGCGTATTGCAAATCTCCCCCAGCGTAACATCGTTTTCCACACATTCGATGAACAGAGGCATCAAATTCTCCGACCCTCCCGCGGCGGATTTCAACTTTCCAAGCAACCCCTCCGCCAGTCGCCGGTCTCTACTCTCTCTCAACTGCTTCAGCCTCTCACGCGCCGCCGCTTCAATGGCGGGATCAACCTTCAAACGTTCCAGCGTCATTTCCTCTTCCACCTGAAATTGATTGACTCCCACCACCACCTGCTCCCCGCGTTCGACGGCTTGTTGCGCGGCGTAGGCGGCGTCCTGGATCTCGTTCTGCATGAATCCCTTTTCAATGGACTGTAACGCCCCGCCCATCTCGTCAATTTTGGCGATGTATTCCTGAGCGCCTTTCTCGATCTCGTCTGTGAGATATTCGATGAGATACGACCCCGCCAATGGATCCACCGAATCCGCGACGCCTGACTCATACGCGATGATCTGCTGTGTGCGGAGCGCGACGCGCACAGATTTTTCCGTGGGGAGCCACAACGCCTCGTCCATCGAATTCGTGTGTAGGGATTGTGTCCCGCCCAACACTGCCGAAAGAGCCTGCAACGTCACACGCACCACGTTGTTTTCCGGTTGCTGCGCGGTGAGGGTCGAACCAGCCGTTTGCGTGTGGAATCGCAATTGCCACGACGCCGGCTTCTGCGCTTTGAATCGTTCGCGCATGATCTTCGCCCACAATCTGCGCGCGGCGCGGAACTTCGCCACCTCCTCCAAAAAGTTGTTGTGTGAGTTGAAGAAGAAAGAGAGTTGCCCTGCAAATTCGTCCACGTTCAAGCCTGCTTTCAACGCGGCTTCCACATACGCAATCCCGTTCGCGAGCGTGAAGGCGACTTCCTGCACGGCGGTCGAGCCCGCTTCACGGATGTGATACCCCGAAATGGAAATCGTGTTCCAATTCGGAACTTCCTTCGCGCAAAACGAGAAGACGTCGGTGATGAGGCGCATGGAAGGCGCGGGCGGGAAGATATACGTGCCGCGCGCCACGTACTCCTTGAGAATGTCGTTCTGGATCGTGCCGCGCAGTTTCTTTACCTCCGCGCCCTGCTTCTTTGCCACCGCGATATACATCGCCAGCAAAATGCCCGCAGGCGCGTTGATCGTCATCGAGGTCGAAACCTTATCGAGCGGGATTTCCCTGAAGAGCGTTTCCATGTCATGCACGGAAGAAATCGAAACGCCGACCTTGCCCACCTCCCCCCGCGCGATGGGATCGTCCGCATCGTACCCAATTTGAGTTGGGAGGTCGAACGCGACGCTCAGCCCCGTCTGACCGTTCTGCAGGAGATAACGATAACGCGCGTTGGTCTCTTCGGCAGTGGCGAAACCCGCGTACTGGCGCATCGTCCAAAAGCGCGAACGATACATCGTCGGTTGGACGCCGCGCGTGAATGGATATTCGCCAGGGAAACCAAGTTTGTTTAAAAAGGATTTTTCCGTAGGGGCGAGGTCCTCTCGCCCAACTTCGGAGGCACCCGCAAATGCATCGCCGTCCGCAGGCAGCGCCACGCGCGGGACCTCGATGCCTGCGGATGTCTCGAATCGCTCCTTCCTCTCCTTGAACTTTTCCAGCGACCTCTTGAGCGTGGTCTCTTTCCAACGGTTGTATTGGTCTTGTAGGGACATGTCTTCACCTATATCTCTTCAGCGGGGGTCTTTGCGAAGCAAATTTCCTCATAGCAAAAGTGGAGATTGCTTCGACGGGAGAACACCGTCTCGCAATGACATGGGGCAAGTATAAAGCCAAACACAAACAGGGAATTGGACAGAAACAGGAAGATTTCGAGACAAAAGTCACATGCCTTCCGCCAACGAAGATGCTACACTGTCCGTATATAAAGACAGGAGAATCAGCATGGCGAGCAAAACACTTCTTTATATCGGCGCGGGGATACTTTTCCTGATCGGCTTGTGCCTGTTCGGATACGGCGTATTGAACGTGATCGGTTCGACCTCCGCCCAGGGTAGTTCCAACTGGTTGACCTTCGGACTCGGCTTCGGCTGTGTGGGCGTGTTGTTCCTCGCGGGGGGCGCGGGGTTGATCTACGCCGCGCAGCGCGGGACGAAGACCGAGGTCGTCCAGCAGGTGACGATGAAGGTGGACCTGCCCGGCGAAACAAAGATCGAGCAGATGAAATGCCGTTCCTGCGGGGGCGCGTTGAAAGCGGAAAACGTCAAGATGATCGCCGGCGCGCCGACCGTCGAATGTCCGTATTGCGGGACGACGTATCAGTTGACCGAAGAACCGAAATGGTGATTCGATTTTCGATTGGCGATTTGCGATTGACGATTGGAGGGTCGTTATGAAGAAAAAACTTCTGACGATTGCATTGACGGTTATTCTCGCGCTCAGCGTTACAACGACCGTCTTTGCGCAGGATTATTACTTCAGCCTCGATAGAATGGTCGTGCACGTCTATTGGAATGCGGACGGCACGAGTTCGCTGGATTACCTGCTCACCTTCACCAACCAGCCGGGCGGTCATCCCATCGAATTCGTGGACGTGGGGATGCCGAACGGGAATTTCGATTTCAACAGCATCCAAGCCAGCATCAATGGGAATCCGCTTTCCATTTCGGGGGACTTTCAAGGCACGGGCGACGGCTTTGCCGTGGAAATGGGTCGGTACACGATTCCGCCCGGGGAAACGGGAACAGTCCGCGTCGTCGTCGGACGCGTTTCGGGAGTCCTGTATAAAGACGAGGATGACGCGGAGTACGCCAGCGCGGTCTTCTCTCCACTGTTTTTTCAGCGGGACGTAATTACCGGGAACACCGACATCACCGTCGTCTATCACCTGCCGCCCGACGTGCAGCCCGACGAACCGCGCTGGCATTCCTCGCCCTCGGGTTTCCCCACCGAACCGCAAACGGGATTCGATTCGTCGGGTCGCATCACGTACACGTGGATCAACCCCAACGCGAACGGATATACGCGATACGAGTTCGGCGCGTCGTTCCCGAAGAGTTACGTCCCCGCCGACAGTATCGTAACCGTGCAACTGCCGTCCTTCTCGATTTCACCAGATGCGATCTTCAACCTGCTGTGCGTCGGTTTCTTCGCTTTCATGTTTTTGGGCATCCCCGTTCTTTCAGCCATTGCAGGCAACCGCCGCAAATTACAGTACATGCCGCCGAAGATCTCCATCGAGGGACACGGCATCAAGCGCGGGCTGACGGCGGTCGAGGCGGCGATCCTCATGGAACAACCGCTCGACAAGGTGATGACGATGATCCTGTTTGGCGCGGTCAAGAAGGGCGCAGCGCAGGTCATTAAACGGGACCCGCTTCAAATCCAGGTCATCGAGCCGCTCCCCGAAGGTCTGCATGAGTATGAAAAGGATTTCCTCCAGGCGTTCCGCGCGGGATCGAATGCAAAGACCCGCCGCAAGGATTTGCAGGACATGACCGTGAAACTCGTCCGTTCGGTGTCCGAGAAGATGAAAGGCTTCAGCCGCCGCGAGACCGTGGACTATTACAAGGCGATCATGGAAAAGGCGTGGGCGCAGGTGGAAGCCGCGGACACGCCGGAAGTCAAAAGCAAGATGTTCGACGACGCGCTGGAATGGACGATGCTCGACAAGGATTACGACGACCGCACGCGCCGCGTCTTTACCGGACCTGTATTTGTTCCCGTTTGGTGGCATCGCTTCGACCCGGGCTGGGGCGGCGGAGCCAGAACCGCAGCCGCGCCATCCATGCCATCCGGTAGAGGTTCCACGGCGTTACCCGGCGCGGACTTCGCCGCGTCGGTGGTGGGAGGCGTGCAGACCTTCTCGCAAAAAGTCATCGGCAACGTGGGCGATTTCACCAGCCGCGTAACCAATGTGACCAATCCGCCGCCAAAACCCAGCGGCACAACGGGAGGTCGCAGCGGCGGAGGCGGCGGGCGTTCGTGCGCCTGTGCCTGCGCGTGCGCGGGCTGCGCCTGCGCCTGCGCGGGGGGAGGAAGGTGACGGAGTCCAACGTCTCCCGACGTTGGAAACTTGAATGAGAGAATAACTTTATGAGCAACGATATTTTCAAACGCGCGCCGCATAACCCGCCGCACTTATTCATACCCAACACGCTTTACATGTTGACGGCATCCACCTATCAGAAGGAACCTCTCATCTCATCCCCAAAACGAAAACGGGAATGGATTGAAGCGTTTCTGAATGCAGCCGAAATTTACAAGTGGTATGTCATCGCATGGGTTATCCTGCACAATCACTATCATGCCATTGTCCAATCCCCGGAGGATGTAGAAACCTTGTCCAAATTTGTGAGCAGTTACCACAAATTCACGGCTCGCAAATGGAATGATGAGGACAGTTCAAGCGGCAGAAAAGTATGGTGGAACTATTGGGATACCTGTATTCGCTCCGAAAACGAGTATTACAATCGTTTGCGATATATATTCTGGAACCCGGTTAAGCACGGATTGGTCGAAGCACCGGAAGACTATCCATTTAGCAATTACAAGGAATTCCTGATGAAATGGCAAGTGGACTTCGATTTTACAAATTTAGATGAGGTGGATGATGTCCCTGAGTTTTAATTCGCTGAAAACCGGAGTGCAAAGTCTCCTGACTTTGCCATTTCAAAAGACACTCCAAAGTCGGGAGACTTTGGACTCCAGACCGGGTCTTTACCACTACACCCGCGAGAACGGACACGAGAAATCGCGCACCCACCTGCGGCTCGACCCGGACGGCAACGGCACTTTGATCGTCAACGCCAACAGCATCATGCACTTGAACCCGACCGCCGCGTTCATGGCGTGGATGATTTTGGAAGGGAGAAGCGATTCGGAAATTACGAAGGCTGTCTCTAGAAAGTGGAAAGTGGAAAGTGGACAACTGGCTGACGATCTTTCCACTTTCCACTTACAACTCGAAGAACTTCTCCGCCCCGATGGCGCGTGCGCGATCCACGATCTCGAATTGGAAATGAACATGCCGTTCAGCGCGCGTCCCTCCGCTCCATATCGCATGGATTTAGCGATCACTTATCGCTGCAACAACGACTGCGCGCACTGCTACAACGCCCGCGAGCGGAACTTCCCCGAACTCGATACGGAGGGATGGTTCAAGGTTTTGGATCAACTCTGGGCTTTGGGCGTTCCGCACATCGTCTTCACCGGCGGCGAAGCGACGTTGAGAAACGACTTGCCCGAACTGATCCATCGCGCCGAATCGAACGGACAAATTACCGGTCTCAACACGAACGCGCGCCGCCTTGCGGATGAACGATACGTGCAGCAACTGGTGGACGCCGGGCTCGATCACGTGCAGATCACGGTCGAGTCGTGCGACGAGCAAATCCACGACCAGATGATGCGGGCGAAAGGCGCGTTCAAACAGACCATTCAGGGATTGAAGAACGCCCTGCAAGCCAGACTCTACGTGATGACCAACACGACGATGTTACGGACGAACCTCCATACCATTCCGGACACGCTGGATTTTCTCGCCGATGTTGGCGTTCCGACCATCGGATTGAATGCGCTCATCTATTCGGGTCAGGGTCTCACGGTTGGGACAGGACTCAAGGAGAATGAACTGCAGCCCATTCTCGACATCGCCACTCGCAAAACGGACGAGCGCGGACAAAGACTGATCTGGTACACGCCCACGCAATATTGCGAGTTCGACCCGACGGCGAGCAATCTCGGCGTCAAGGGCTGCACCGCGGCGCTGTACAGCATGTGCATCGAATCGAACGGGAACGTCCTGCCGTGCCAGTCGTATTACCATCCGCTCGGCAACTTCCTCACCGACTCGTGGGATTCGATCTGGAATCACAAACTGTCCGTGCAATTGCGCGAGCGGAGGAACCTGCCCGTCAAATGTGAAGGCTGTCCCGTCGTCACCGAGTGCGGAGGCGGATGTCCGCTCACGTTCGAGACTCATCGAAAACAATATGGCGTCAATCTGCCTATCGTCAGTTAGCGCCTTGTCATTGAAGTTCTGGTTTTTAGCCGCATTGTGCGCAAACACCATGTACAAGAATTTCCATTAACCACGAAGACACCGAGGCGCGGAGATTTGAAATATTTTTTCTCCGTGTCTCGGTGATTCAAAACCCAACGGGTCTCGACAGGCTCGACCCAATTGGTTCCGGCTTACTCAAGTCAGGAGGCTCCATGAAAATCGTCAATCGTCTTGCCGAGCGTTTCACCAAAGTCACCCCTCTGCCCGAAGGACTGCATCACATACAAGCCGCGCCGGAGGGCGAAAAACCTTTCCGCATCCATCTCCGATTACGCAAGGACGGCTCGGGCGTGATGATCGTCAACGCGGCGACCGTGTTGAATCTCAACCCCACCGCCGCCGAATATGCCTATCACTTCATCAAAGGCACCGACCCCGAGGAAGCCGCAAAACAGATCGCGGCGCGCTACCGCGTCAGCAAAGGGATGGCGCTGGAGGATTACCGCGACTTCACGGAGAGAATCCAGACCCTTATCTCCACGCCCGATTTGGATCCCGTCTCTTTCCTGGACTTCGAGCGGGTCCCGCCGCACTCCGCTGACCTCACCGCCCCGCTGCGCCTCGACTGCGCCTTGACCTACATACTGCCGCGCGGAACCAAAGCCGAATACGCCCCGGTCAAGCGCGTGGACCGCGAACTTAGCGCCGAAGAATGGCAGACCATCCTCGACAAAGCCTGGCGCGCCGGCATCCCGCACGTCACGTTTACGGGAGGCGAACCCACGCTCCGCAACGACCTTCCCGAATTGATCGCGCACGCCGAAAAGATCGGTCAGGTCTGCGGCTTGCTTACGGACGGGTTGAAACTCGCCGATAAAAAATATCTCGATACGCTGCTGCAAACCGGGCTCGATCACCTGCTCTTCCTGCTCCAACCTGAAAGCAAAAAATCATGGGATGCGCTCGAAGTCATCATGCCCGAGGACATCTTTGTCACAGTGCATATCACGATCAACAAGAAGAACGCGAAGAAACTCGACGCCATCCTTGAAAGGCTCGCCGGGCTGGAAGTGAAGAGCATCTCCGCCAGCGCGGCCGATCCTTCATTGAAAAACGAACTCCAGGCATTGGCAAACAAAGCCGCGCATCTGAATCTGACGCTGACATTCGATTTGCCCGTCCCCTATTCCGAACAAAATCCCGTCGCGCTGGAAACGGAGGAGGATGAAGTCCCCTCCGGCGCGGGCAAAGCCTGGCTGTACGTCGAACCCGACGGCGACGCGCTCCCCGCGCAGGGCATGGCTGACCAGGTGTTGGGCAATTTCCTAAGGGACGAGTGGGAAAAGATTTATTCCCGTTATGCGTAACAGGCGTTCCCTAACGCCGAGTTGCGCTATGCAGGCTTATGGACTGGCACGCACGGTATCTGCAACAGGCAGCCTGGACGCGCGACTTGCGCGCCTACCTTTTTGATAAAGCGGGATTATCGAACGCGCGCCGCGTCCTCGAGGCGGGATGTGGGACGGGAGCCATCCTGCGCGACCTGCACACCTCTGCCTCGCGTCACGGTCTGGACCTCGATCCTGCCGCGCTCACCCATTGCCGACTCCACGCCCCAGCCGCGACCCTGACGCGCGGCAACGGGCTTACCCTCCCCTACCCCGATCAAACCTTCGACATCGTGTATTGTCATTTCCTTTTGCTGTGGGTCAGCGATCCATTGCAAGCGGTTCGCGAAATGAAACGCGTCACGCGACCGAATGGACATGTCCTTGCGCTGGCGGAACCCGATTACTTTTCTCGCGTTGACAAACCCGACGAATTGAAAATCCTCGGCGAATGGCAAAGGGAGTCGTTGCAAAGGCAGGGAGCGGATCCCGGCTTCGGGTCGCGTCTCGCGGGGACGTTTTTTCAGGCGGGGATCAACCTCCTCGAAGCGGGAACAATTCAAGGCGCAGGAAATGAGGCGTCTGCCCATGAGCGGGAAATGGAATGGGCAGTGTTGAAAGCCGATCTGGCGGGATTCGTCCCGGAGGATGAAATCCAAAAAATGAAATTGCTGGATGAACAAGCCTGGGAACGCGGCGAACGCATTTTGCACGTGCCGACGTATTTTGCGTGGGGGCGGGTGTAGCGTTCGTGCTACACTTGAGGCATGGAAATTTGTTATTTGCTTGCGTTTCCCGATTCAGGCGAGGAAACACATCAGCCTGCCGAGCAAATCAAGGGGTTGAAGGACGCGCCCTACTTCCAGCCGATTGACATCGAACTCAAGTCGCTCGGCGAGGAGACTCTGGTCGTCGAGGGCGTTGCAGTTGCGGTCACGCGCCAGAGATACGATGGGGTCGTGCAGATGATCGAGTGTCATTACGATCTGCGCGATCCGTTCGCGGCATCTGCGTTGTCGGACAGGACGAAGATCGAATCGGCATTGCAGAGCCGCTACATTCCAGAAACCCATCGTCAAAGCGGGTTGTTCGAGGAATACACGATCCTGCTGGTAAACGACGCCCGCCCAACTCCCGATAAATGGATCGAAAAACACGCGCCCGCACTCGCCAGATTCATCCGTTCACAGCGTGAGGTGCTGGGCAAGGAGGAGATCAGCGACATCCTCGTATCGCGCACGCGCTACTCCACGCAGGACCTGACGCTGGTGGATTGGGAGGGCGCGGTCATCGTTGCGCCCAACAACGATTTTCAATCGGACATCGTGTTGTTGAAGATCGGCAACTATCAACTATTGCGCTACCGCATGTTGGATAAATCCATCGAAAACCTGCTCGACAGGATCAACGAAAGGTTCTTCCAAAACAGGCGCCGGCCGCGTGCTACACACGGACTCGTGCGCCAGATCGCGGAACACAAACTGGAATTGATGCTCGACTTCGAACGCGCCGAACAGAATCTGCTTCTCATCGGCGACTGGTACACCGCCAAGTTGTACGAGTCCATTCACAACGAACTCTATCTCAACGACTGGAAGGAGAGCGTGCGAAACAAACTCGACAACCTCGAAAACATCGTCGCCACCATTCGGGAGAACTTCGTGCTTTCCTTCGAGAACCTGATGGATCGCCTGCAATTGATCGGCTGGGTGCTTTTGCTCGTCGGGTACCTTTATCTTTACGCGCTCGATGCAGGCTGGGTCGGTTTTCCATGACCGATTCAATAAATTTGCGCATTGACGTTCGGTAGTTGGCGGAGTAAATCTGGCATCTCCCATCACTCGAAGGAGTTTGGAATTAACAACCCAATTTATGGAAAAATGCCATAAAATTGGGAGCAACATTCCCTAAACGTCGGAGGCAACATGTCTGTTAACTGGCTTCAATTATCTGATTTTCACATTGGCAAGGATTTGAACGCCCAGAGGCAAATATGCGAAGAGATCATCAAACATGCCGAAAAACGCATTGCGTCACAAAACCTGCCCCTGGATTTTCTTTTCATAACCGGAGATTTGGCGAATAGAGGACAGGCGGATGAATACCGAATTTTTTACGATGAGTTTCTTATTAATTTACTTTCAGCCATCAACCTGGATTTGAACAGGGTGCTGATTATTCCCGGAAATCACGACGTTAATATCAATACAGCCAAATCTGTTAAACGATATGGGGTTTTTGACGAAATCAAAACATTTTTCGACGCCACCGAAGAAGGGCTTCAGGAAAGAAAATTCCTTTTTGGTAGATTTGATGCCTACATAAACCATGATGAAGTATCGCCAAAAATTGACGGAGTTCACTGGGTATGTTCGAAGGATGGCATCACAACCAGGGTGTTCGATAATGTGAATGGTCACAGGGTGGGAATCATAGGCATGAACACTGCCTGGCTGTGTGAAGGGGATAAACCCGACAGGGAAAATCTTACACCGGGCGTAAATCTTGTCCGTAAAGCCGTAAAATCAATCGAGAATTGCGATATTCGTATCGCCCTGGGTCATCACCCATTCAGTTGGCTGGTGGACGACGACGAATCCACCGAGGACAGTAAGGTAATCAGGAATCTGTTCGGCAGGAACGAGATAATCTATTTACATGGTCACATCCATAAAGGCGAAAATAATTTCGAGTACGGGGCTGGCTATCCATTTCTAAGCATTGGCACGGAGGCATGTTTTGCGGCCAGAAAAGATAGAATTTGGCCCAACGGATTCTGCTGGGGACGACTGGACCCCACAGTCAATGAAGTTATGATCGAGCCTGTGCAGTGGAAGGATGTCGAGAATGATTTTGTTTTCAACAGCATGGCTTACGATTCGAAATTTTTGCCGGCGGATAAAAAGTGTTTTGTTTTTCCAATTCCCAAACCTGTAACCACAACAATTGAACCATCCAAGATTTCCAGTCCCCCGGCTGGCTGGCGAAGAATAGACAAACGATTTCTGATCGAAAAAAAGAGCGCCTATCGCGCTTCAGATCTCGCCGACTTTTTTGATGGCGGTCTCCCGGATTGGGGGAAAGCCCAGAGTGATGATATCCCAAAAAGATGGATTGTCCAAAAATTGCTGGATGATTTGAGAATAGCGGGTGAGCAAAAAAACGATGTCTGCTTCAGGGTTTTATTGGGCGCCGGTGGCGAGGGCAAGACCACCGCTCTGATGCAGACGGTCGTGGAGTTGGTCGAAAATTCCAAAGATTGGAACATCCTGTGGCAGGAAGTTGTGTTCCCCAAAAAAGAAGGGGATGACGAAGATCCAAACTGGAATGGAGAATATTTTGAAAATCTCCCTGAAATCCAGGGAAATTGGCTGATTGTCACAGACTCCGCGGATTCGATAGTTAATGGGCTAAGAAACACCCTGGAGGTCCTGCAAAATGATGGGAGGACCGACGTTCATTTTCTGGTCTCATGCAGGACGTCTGACTGGATGTCTGCGGATGCCAATTTGCTGCCCTGGGATCTGCTTACAGATGATTATGAGGCTATCTATCTGAATCTAAAGCCGGAGGAGGCAAAAGACATACTCAAAGCATGGAAAAGACATGGGGGTTGGAAAAATCTTGAGGGTTTGTCCGAAGGTGATGCCATTCAAAAATTTCGGGAGGCTGCCATTTCAGAATCCGGGCGAAACGATCAAGCGAAATACGACGAAGGCACTTTGCTCGGCGCAATGTTAACCCTCCGGTATGGGAAAAAATTACGTGGACATGTTCTTCAATTCATGCAAAAACTGAATAATATACAGGTTTCGGATGACAGAACCTTGTTGGATGTCTACGCCCTTATTGCGGTGCTGCATGCAGATGGTTTTAAGTACTTGTCGAAAACAGTTCTGGCAAAGACGATTGGATATAAGATTGGACAACTCTACCCAAAGGTGTTGAGCAAGTTGGCTGACGAGGCGGCGATCTTTACCCCTGCTTTTGCTGGTCCATACCAGGAATTAATTCTCACGCGTCACAAATCCGTGGCGGAGACCGTCACAGAAATCCTGATCAAAGAGTTTAGGTACGACATAACTGAGGCGGTATACGTACCATTGGTGCAGGCCGTGGACAGACTTTATTTGGAGGAAAAAATAAAAGTACCCAATGTAAGGGATTGGAATCTGCTCCCCAAATATTTTTTCGAAAGGAAAAAAATTGACCTGGCTGTTCGTTTGATCGAGGCAAAACAGGAAATTCAACCAGAAAATCCGTATTTTGTAACTCAATTGGCAAACTTGTATCGAAACGCGGAGATGCACGAGGAAAGTTCCGACGTATTTCGCGACGCTCCAGAGTATATAGAACGTGATCGCGCTTATTATCAGGAGTGGGGGACCTGTGAGGGAATAGCCGGAAACCGATTATTGAGCGCCTGGTTAGTCGGTATATCCATAGCCAATTTTTGGGAAAGGCGATCGAAAAACTATGAGATCGGCGATCTCAATGATTATAGGTTGAAAACAGCGCTCAACTCCCTGTCCATCAACTTCAGGGAGTTGAGCAATACGGGTAACTCAGACTCGCAAACTTTTCTGAATGCCAGCGGCGCTAGCGCTTATCTGGGTTTGATGGTTAAAGAGTTGGATGAAGAGACAAAGGCGTCGTTGGGACAAAATTGGAAATACTACAAATCAAAAGCGGGGTCGTCGGTCGAAGATATGGACAACATGAACGCCTTGAAGATCGTTGAGAACAGCATTCGCCTTGCGTGGAAAAGAACCGATAAATCAAACCTGCCGCAATGGTTGATACCGGCGGATGAATTGAGCTTCAGAGGATTGGAAGATTACTTCAAGAACGTTTGAGTCTTTAGTATGGACTTGCAAATGACCCGTCCCATCTCCGAATCCTATTGGGTCGAGCCGGGCAAATTCCTTGCGGGCGAATACCCCGGGCTCTACACGCCCGAGTCCACGCGCCAGCGCATTAAAGCCCTGCTCGAGGCGGGATTCGACACCTTCATAGATCTGACCCGGCAGGACGAAACAGTCGCGTATGTCCGCATCCTTTTGGATCAGGCGAAGGCTTACGATGTGAAAGTGGATCATCACCGCTTCCCCATCGGCGACTTCGGACTGCCCACGCCCGAAACCATGCGAGTCATCCTCGATACGATTGACAACGCCCTGAAAAACGGAAGGCATATCTACCTCCACTGCTGGGGCGGGATCGGGCGCACAGGGACGACCGTCGGTTGTTATCTCGTGAGGCGCGGGATGAGCGGCGAGGAGGCTTTGCGTCAACTGGCGGAATGGTGGCAGACCGTTCCGAAGAGTCACATCCACAGGCGCTCGCCCGAAACATACGAACAGGCGCAGTTCATCCGCGAATGGGCGCAACACGAACAAAACCGCAAATCGCAGGCTGGATGACCGGCAAACGTGTTAAGTAAAACCAAGGTCGGATAAATGGAATCGAAAAAAGCAGTATAATTTTTCCCGGAGTATTTACAAATTGGAAACCACACAACCCGATATTCAAACCCATACCGAAACCCAATCGGAAACCCAGCCTCAACCGACAGAAAACTGGAAACGCATCGCGCTCGACATCCTCGAGACGGTCGTCCTTGCCGTGGTATTGTATTTCGGCATCAACGCCGTCTCCGCCCGCGTGCGCGTGGACGGCATGAGCATGAATCCCACGCTGCAACACGGCGAATACGTGCTGGTCAGCCGACTCGCATACCTCACCGGCGCACCCCAGCGCGGCGACATCATCGTCTTCAGTTTTCCCGGCGACGAAAGCCAGGACCTGATCAAACGCGTCATCGGACTGCCCGGCGAAACCATCGCCATACGAAACGGCGAGGTGCTGGTCAACGGCGAACGCTTGCAGGAACCCTACATCGCCCAATCGCCCGTTTACAACGGCGAATGGACGGTCGGCGAAGGACAACTCTTCGTGCTGGGCGACAACCGCAACGACTCGAAGGACTCGCATCAGTGGGGCTTGCTCCCCATGGAAAACGTCATCGGCAAGGCTTTGTTGATCTACTGGCCCCCGCCCGATTGGAAACTCATCAATCACACCGAGGAGGAATTCGCCCCGTGAAACAGGACGCCGTCAGATGAACGATCCCCAACCCCACTACGCAAACGACTCCATACCCTGCAACGAATGTCCCGCCGGCGTCATGCGCAGGCATTCCATCGCCTACTTCACCTGGCTGGGCGAGGAACTCATCACCGTTCCGAACTTTCCCGCCTGGGTATGCGACATGTGCGGAAAGCGCGAATACGACGGACGCGCCATCTCCATGCTCGTCACGCTCCTGAACCCCGAGGCGGGAAAACCCACCCGCCGCGTCAAACGCGCCCCCCAGCCTGCCTCGCGTAAACGAAGCGTTTCCCACCCCCCTTCCGCCAGCGGATGATTCCAGGCGCAGGACATCATGGACACCTCCCAGCGCACGTACCGCTTCCTGCCCGCCGACGTCTACACGGCCGGTTATCGCGTCGTTGGAAAGATCATGGTCTCCGCGAACGGTATCATGGGCATCCTCAACGACTCGACGAAATCGCACGTGGAGATCCACGACGCCAGGCTTGCGCGCATTCACATGCCCACCAAACTGGTGGATCACTTCGAGGTCGTCCGTCTCGTCAAGGCGCAGATCAACGTGGCATGCGCGATGCGCCGCGAAGACCTCGGTCCTACAGGCATTGTGCGCGGCGGCTATTCGAACGTGACGGAGATCCAGACACGTCTTGCGACCAACGTATTCGAGATCGAGGGCAAATTGCAGGTGGCGGGACGCTTCGATTTCGTCACCCTCATCTCCGACAAGACCCGCAACTTCATCCCCATGTTCGACGCCACGCTGACAGCCATCCTGCTCCCCAACCTCAAGGTCGAAAGCCCGGGCATCCTCTTCAACCGCGAAAAGATAGACCTGCTCGCCTTCCTCAACCAACGCGCCAAGGAGGAGAAATAACGCGCAATTGCTTGACCGCTGCGCGGGTGAATGATAAAATCCGCCCGCTTAACGCTTCGACTACGTTCAGCGCGATCGCCCCCATCGTCTAGTGGACCAGGACGCAGCCCTTTCAAGGCTAAAACCGGAGTTCGAATCTCCGTGGGGGCATCTCCTTTGGACACTCCTTGAGGAGTGTCTTTCGGTTTAAATCCTCACTTCGCCGGGAAGGGAACGATCACCTCGCCGCCCTCGCCCTCATCACGTACCTGTTCACCCCGCCAAAGCGATATTTGTATTCCTCGTCGCCGCGCATGAAATCGAATTCGTAACGCCCGTTCTCGCAACACCACTGAATGGTGTGACCGAGCAGCACCCAGCCGGGGGAAAGTTCCATGAAATCGCGGCTGACGCCGGAGTTGTAACCCCACAGTTTGTTCCCGTAATCGAAGTTGAGCGATCCTGCGACTTTGACGCCGTCCACCTCGAGGAAGCCCAGCCAGAGATAGCCGTATTCGTGCGCGGCGCGCAGGGAACGCGACATCTGGTCCCGCATTGCGTCGCGCAGGAACAGGGCTTTGTTGGGATCCTGCACCATCAGATGGAAGAAGGATTCCAATTCGGGTTCGATGTCCGCATTCCCGTCAACGACGTAGAAACGGACGCGTCCGCTTTCGGCGGCGCGGCGCATCTTGCGGCGGATCTCGTGGCGTTGTTTCTTGTCAATGCCCGCGAGATAGTCCTCGAATGAACCGTTCAGGGGAATGCGCGGCGTTGGGCGATACACCTCCTCCCTGTAGGACCAGCCGCGTTTTTCGGATTCGGCTTTGAGGGCGGGGAGGACGGGAGAGGCGTCGGGGAGGTTGAACCAATCGAGGGCGGACCAGGTATCGGCGGGGAGGGAGGCGAGGAAATCCAGCAATTCACAGAGGAAGCGCGACAGGTCCGTCTCGCGCACGATCAAGTCCAGGTAGTCTGAGATCTCGATGGAGCCGATCAACAGCAGCGCCCGCGCGCCGTCGTATTCCGCAACGAAGAGCGGAGCGATGCCGATGAGTTGATCCTGTTCGCTGGCGGAGACGAGCAGCAATTCGGCGTCCTCCCATTCGCCGCCGCCGAGCGTCCGCCACCATTCAACGAGATATTCGTAGCGGGAGAAGGGCGTGTCGGCGATGCTTTGTTCGACGAGCGCGTTCCACGCGGTTTCGTCAATTTCGGAAAAACTTTTGTGCAGTTTGAAATTCATGTTCGTATCGCGATGACGTGAAAATCGAAAGGTCTCGAGGTCTACTTCTGCCTTTGCCTTTCCGCCTGTATCCTTGTATTCAGATTTTACCAGTATAATGATAACCGTCTTTTCGATTCTCTTACACCGTGGCTACATTCGACCTGAACGTCCTCCCCATTCATAGGCACAACGGACAGGAGTTCGCAGACCTGCCCGGTTTGTCGGCGGCCGCGCCTCCGCGCCGCGCCGCGCGCGGGCGCGACAAGGACAGCCTTGTGCTGTATTTCATGCCGACGGGCAATGCGGTTTTCACCGGGGAGGAGATCGGGCAACTCGCCGCCAACGCGGTCAACGCGTTCTTTCAGACTCCGGGTTCGCTGACCTTTGCCATGCGCAAGACTGCGGAATACGTCAATGCCGCCCTGCTCGAACGCAACCTTTCCACCACCGGGCGCGGGCAATATGCGCTCGGCACGCTCGCCCTGGCGGCTGTGCGGGAGAATCTCTGCACGCTCTCGCTCAGCGGACCGTCGCACGCGGTGTGGGTCAGTGATGGAGCCCAGCGGCACATTTACGACCCGGCGCTTTCGGGCAAGGGCTTGGGGGCGGGTCAAAGTTTTCAAACCTACCTCACGCAGGTCGAATTCCAGGCGAACGACCTGATCGCGCTGTGCGGCAGATTCCCGAAGGATTGGGAAGCCGACCTGCTGAACTCGCGTCCGCCTGCCACGCTGGACGCCTGTTACCGCAAACTGACCTTCACCAAAGGCGATTTGAACGCCGCGCTCATCCAGCCTCAAAGCGGACGCGGCGTCATCACGGTTTTGCGTCCCGACGTAAGCGCCTCGCGTCCTCCCCACCCTCAGCCTGCTCCCGCCTCCCCGGAACCGATCCTCACCGAATCCTTCGAGGAGCCCGCAATCCCCAACTCTCCAATCCTCGAACCTCGCCCTTCCGACCAACAGGAAATTTCCCCTTCTCCCATTACAGAAGACGAACTCGACGCGCTGGCGGATTTCGGCGCGCACTACGTTCAACCTTCCGCGTATGCGATCCCTCCGCAGCCGGAAAGCATCCATCCGCCCCCCGCGTCCACGCCCGCGTCTGACGGATCGCGCAGTTTCCCGCCCTCCATTCCGAGACTCAAGCCAGCCGAGCCAAAGGCGGAGAGCGAAGATTTGGGCGTCGAAACGAACGAGTATTTTCCGGCAAAAGAAGACGACGCATCCGAACTTTCGAAACCGCTCAAGCCCACCGCGCACGCGGAAGCCGCGCGTCAGATGGCAAAGGTCATGGTCGGCGGGATCAAGACCGGGCGGCGCGTGAACGAACGTCTCGGAAACTTCCTGCGAAATTTCATCCCGAAACTCCTGCCCGGCTCGGATTCGAATCAACCGCTCATCGTCCCAACGTACGTCATGGCGACCATGGCGATCATCGTACCGGTTTTGGTTGCCGTGGTCTCATGGGTGGTTTACAGCAAATACGGGTTGAGCGAAACGTATTTCGAACTGTATCAAAAGGCGCTCGTGGCGAACGGACAGGCATCCAGCGAAACGGAACCGACCCGTCAGCGCGACGCCTATCAGAGAGTGCTGGATTACGTGGATCAGGCGGAACAATATCGCGAGACGGACGAGACAAAACTATTGCGAAGCGAAGCGCAGGCGAAATGGGACAACCTGATGGGCGTTATCCGCCTCGAATTCATCCCCGCCTTTACGAATGGGCTGGGCGGCAACACACAGATCAGCCGCATGGCGGCGAGCGAAAGCGACCTCTACATGCTCGACGCCGAACGCGGCAACATCCTGCATGCGACCTTCACCGGAAGAAGCCTCGAACTCGACGGCGCGTTCAACTGTCAGCCCGGAACGTACGGAGGGTATCAGGTCGGCACCATCGTGGACATCCTCGCCCTGCCCAAGGTCAACGCGGTCGGCGCGTCCGTCCTCGGCGTTGACACAAGCGGCAACCTGCTGTATTGCTCGCCGGGACAGGTTCCCCAGGTCTTCCCCTTGCCTCCTCTTCCCAACACCAATTGGGGACGCATCGCCTCCTTCGCGCTGGACAGCGACACGCTCTACATTCTGGATTCCGAAGCGCGCGCCGTGTGGGTTTATCGCGGCAAGGACAGCGCCTTCCTCGACCCGCCATACTTCTTCTTCGGCAACCAGATCCCGGACATCGAAAACGCGATTGACCTTGCCGTAAGCGGCGACGACCTCTACCTGCTCCACGCCGACGGGCGTCTCTCCACCTGCGCCTACAGTCGCATCCCCGAAGTGCCAACGCGTTGCGTGGACCCCGCGCCGCGCATTGACAACTTCCCCGCCCACCGCGACATGGACATCTTCGCGCAGGCGCACCTCACACAAATGGCGCTCACCACCCCGCCCAACCCCGTCGTCCTCCTGTTGGATTCTCAAAATCGGAGCGTCTTTCGCCTCACGCCTCGCTCGCTCGAATTGCAAAACCAGGTCACTGGCTTCGCCGGAAAAGCCAGCCCGTTCCAGCAAGGTCCCATCGGCGCGATGGCGATCAGCCCGAATTACATTTTATATCTTGCGATCGGCAACCAGGTCTACTTCGCCACAAACCTTCCCTAAACGCTACTTTTTCACTTCCCACTTCCCACCCTTCGACTTCGCTCAGGGCAAGCTTCCCACTTCCCACTTTCCACCCTTCGACTTCGCTCAGGGCAAGCTTTCCACTTTCCACTTTTCACTTCCCACTTTCTACTTTCTACTTTCCACTTCCCACTTCCCACTTTCCACCCTCACCGCCAAAGGATATGAATCTTTTCCATCTCCTCAAGAGACAGTCTCCGCCTCCTCCCACACCGACGCCTGTCCCTGACGATCCCGCCGAACCTCCGCTGACGACCGTCCTCAAAACGCTCGTCATCGTCTACGACCCGTTGGTGGATCGCGCCTCCGGGAAAAAACTTTCAGAAGCCATGCAGTGGAACAGGGTCGAAGACCTCGCCAGGGGATTCATGTCCGACATCCTGCTCGTCAGCGGGGGACTCGCGCGATATCGAATCGTCGAACGCCTCGACGCGGACGACTTCCCCGCCAAAGTGGACGGTCACAAATACGACGCGCAAACCTACCTCAACGTCGCGCGCCGCGTTTCCCCTCCCTACATGCCGCAGGAGGCGGACTATCACGCCATTCTCGAACAATTCCACATCCTGGAACGCGTGGCGAAAGGGGAAATAGACGAAGTGTGGATCTTCAACTTCCCGCACGCGGGTTTCTACGAATCCATCATGGGCGGACCCGGCGCGTTCTGGTGCAACGCCCCTCCATTGAAAAACACCGAAGCGGCGGGACGGCGGTTCGTCGTCATGGGATTTTCCTATGAACGCGGCGTTGGCGAAATGCTCGAAAACATGGGACACCGCGCCGAATCCATCCTGGGGAAAACCTTCGCCGCGCTGCCGGAAGACCAAAACCTTTGGAAGCGCTTCATCCGTTACGAAAAGACGCATCCGGGCAAAGCCGCCTGCGGAACTGTCCATTTTGCGCCCAACAGCCTCCGCGATTACGATTGGAACAACCCGGCGCCGGTCCTGAGCGAATGCGACGACTGGCTATATAACTTCCCGGAATTCAAAGGCGCAACACGCGCGGTCACATCGGCGGAATGGGGAAACGGGGATACCCGCGAACATCACAAATGGTGGTTCAGGCATATCCCAAAATCAGCAGGCAGAAAAAACGGCATCCACAATAACTGGTGGCAGTACATCATGGACCCGAACAACGTCCAAAGCGAATGACGCGGGCAGTCCTCTTTGAGAGTCTCCCGCTTGTCACAGACCTGTCATTTAAGTTTTTCGACCATGACATACAATTGATCAGGATGTTCCTTCAGAAGATTCTCGCTCCTCCGGGCAGGAGAGCCCGCTACGCCGTCGTCATCGTCGCCTTCGCGGCGTATATATGGGTCTTTGCCCGCTTCCATCACGAATATGGGACGGCGCTCACTTCGCTTGCCATCTTCCCGGTCATTATCGGCAGTTGGTATTTCGGGGTAAGCGGGGGAATTGTGACTGCGCTATTGTCCATAGGGACGGATTTCGCATACCTTCTCTTGGATGGTCATCCGTTGAGAGAACTAATCGAAGGCACGGGTTACATCATCGGCAACAGCATCCTGGTCTTCGTGGCGCTCATCGTCGGACGCCTGGCGACCATCCTGCGCGAACGCAACGACGCCCTCCTCAGGCTGGAGAGGCTCGAGGAGGAGCGGCGCGACTATACCGAGTTGCTGGAATCGCTCAATGAAACCACGAGGATCGCATTGGAGGCGCGCGACCTGACGTCCGCCCTCGAAATCCTTTTGGAACGCACCTCGCAACTCTTCAAGGCGGACGATGGTTACCTCGTCTTGTGGGATGAAGCCGAGCAAAGACCCATCCCCTTCCTGGCATATGGCTCGATGAAGGACGTCTTTCCCCGGATGCAGATCGAAGTCGGGGAATCGTTCCTTTCCATCCACGTTCTTGAATTGGGACGCCCTCTTGCGATCCCGGACGTGAAAAACTATGAACATGCCAATCCCCGCCTGGCGGTTCGCTTCCCCGCCCGTTCCGCTCTCGGCCTGCCCCTGGTCAGCCGGGATCGCAAATTGGGGATCCTGTTCCTGGGATACAGGCAACCGCGCGCCTTCGATCAAACCGAAATCGTCCACGCCGATATCGTAGCCCGGCAGATCGCCCTCATCCTTACGAAGATCCAACTCCTGGAGCAAGCCCAAAAGCAGGTCAAAGAATTGACCATTCTGCACGAAGTGGCGACCATAGCCACACAGGCGGGAACTCTGGACGAACTGATCGAACGCGTCACAGACGTCATCGGCAGGAACCTGTTCCCCGACAATTTCGGCATCATGCTGATGCATAATGAAAGAAACATGCTGAAGCCTCATCCATCCTATCGCTTCGTCAACAGGGCGAAAGGATCACTGCCAAACGTGCCGATCGGCGAAGGAGTCAGCGGGCAGGTCGCCCAGACCGGCGTCCCCATCCGCGTGGGAAACATCCGGGAACTCGACAATTATCTCGACATTGATCCGGAGACCGTCTCCGAACTGTGCGTGCCGATCAGGATCAAAGAGCAAATTCTCGGCGTGATCAACACGGAAAGTTCAAAGCCGAACGCCTTCACCGCGGACGACGAGATTCTCCTGGGGACCCTCGCCGGTCAACTCGCCACCGCCATCGAGCAGTTGCGCGCGGAGGAAGCGGAAAGGAAGTGGCTGGAACAACTGGCGCGCTCCAACGACCTGATCTATTCCCTCGCCCACATTACCACCCACATCGAAAAGGCGCTCGACACGGATGGGATCGTCCAAACCCTGGGGGAGGAATTGCTCAAGATCGGTCTCGTCTGCGCCGCTGCATTCTACAACGAAAAAAAGAGCGGGTTTACGTTCGCCTACACGTCCATGCCACCGCAAACGCTCGAACAATTCGAAAACGGCATCGGCTTTTCATTCATCAACTATTCGTTTTCGTTCGACCTGCTTAGGGCGGCGATAGAGGCCGACAATCTCTACCAGCCGGCGGTCGTGGACGATCCGCAGAACGAGATGCGGATCTTTTTCCCGCAGGAACGCGGCGGCATGGATCTCGCGAACGTCCTCGAGGAGGTCGGCATCGGCGATGGAACGGAACTCATGCGCCTGCCGCTGATGTTCGAGGAACAATTGCTCGGAATATTATGGGTTTGGGGAAAAGCCATCACAAAAGCGGACCTGCCGGTCATGTCCATCTTCGCAAAACAGATCGGCATCTCGCTCGAACGGGCGCGCCTGTTCGCGGAGGTGCAAAGCCTGGCGTTGACCGATCCATTGACCGGTTTGAGAAACCGCCGCAGCCTGTTCGATCTGGGAAAGATCGAGTTCTCCAGGGCGCATCGCATGAAACGCCCCTTCTGCTGCATGATGCTCGACCTCGATCACTTCAAAAAGGTCAATGACAATTTCGGGCACCAGGCGGGGGATGCGGTATTGCGGGAATTCGCGAGATGCTGCCAGAAATCGGTCCGGGAGATGGACCTGTTGGGACGATACGGCGGCGAGGAATTGCTCGTCTTCCTCCCCGAAACGGATTTGAAGACAGCCGTGCAGGTGGCGGAGCGTTTACGCAAAACCATCGCGGACCATCCGATCAGGGTCAACTTTCAGGAATTGACTCTCACGGTCAGCATCGGCGTCGCGCAACTGGACGAAAACACCCTCGAACTGGAGACGCTCATCGCCCGCGCCGACCAGGCAATGTACATCGCAAAATACAGGGGGAGGAATCGCGTGGCGGTAAGTAAATAAAAATTCATCCCGATACTTTCAAGGCGATCATCGTAACGTCGTCCGCCAGCGGTTTGTTTTCTCCGAACGCGCTCATGCTCTGGCGAACCGCCTGGAGCGTGTCCGAGGCTTTCAACCCCGCGTTCTGCCGGAAGACTTCAGCCAGGCTATCCATCCCAAATTCCCTGTTGCCCGAATTCAATATTTCAGTGACGCCGTCCGTGTAGAGCAGGAGCGAATCCCCTTTCGAAAACACGAGCGATTCCGTCCTCGGATGAAAGTCCTCGACCAGGCCGACTGCCGGCGCGGTCGGTCTGAGCCAGATCACCTCGCCGCTTTCCCTGCGATGGAGGACGGGCGGATTATGTCCCGCGTTGACGTAGGCAAAAGAAAGGTTCGCCGGGTCGAAGCGCGCCAGAAACACCGTCACAAAGGTCGTGAAGTGTATGTTATGGATGTAGAAGCGGTTGATCCGCTCGAGGATTTCGGCGGGCGAATCGGAATCGGGCGCGATCGTCCGCAGGGCGGTTTGCAGACTGCTCATCAACATTCCCGCCGAGACGCCATGTCCGCTCACGTCCGCGATAACCAGCCCGTGCGCGCCGTCGCGGTACCGGAAGAAATCGAAGTAATCGCCGCCGATGATCTCGGAGGGACGGCTGAACGCCGCCAATTCCACCCCCTGGATGTTGGGAACACGCTGAGGCAGCAGGGCGCGCTGAACGATCTGCGAGAGTTCCAGTTCGGCTTCCAGCCGCCGCCGCTCCGCCTCGGAGTAATGGTCCAGGCACACGCTGGCGGTATAGTCCATCTCGAGAAGGCTGGAGTCAACGTAACCGTGGCAGACCACGCAAACTCCCAGGGTCTTCTCTTCGATCTTCTCCAGGCTGGCTTCGATCACGTGCAGGTGTTCCTGAACGCAACCTTCGTCCTCGCACAGGCAGATTTCCTTCTTTTCGGCGGGCGCGGCTTCCAGAAACTCCGCGATCTCCCTTTGCTTTGCCTTCAAAGCCTCCTGAACCTGCGGGTAGATGTCAGTTGCCATTTCGTGCCTCCGATGGGTGCGGGTGAAAAATTAGAACATTTGTTAGATACAACAATGTCGCCATTTCTTACACAGGCGTCCAAACCTGATACAACCCCAACCTGCCGTTCTCTCCGTCCGAATAAAACGTCTCGGACACGCGGAAACCGCTCCTTTCCGCCAATTCGGATAATTCCTCCTCGCTGAAGTGGTGCACGTAACGCAGACCTCTTCCCCCGCTCCGCCAATCGAGCAGATAATCGCCCGCCTCCACCTCCGACCCGGAAACTGATACAGCCTCCCAGGGCTGGATCCTCGCCTTGAGTTTCTCGCTATTCAGGAACTGCCAGTTCGAATGGATGAACCTGCCCTCGGGCTTGAGCAGTTGACGAACCGCGTGGAGAAGATTCAGGCGAAGTTCGGTCGAGGGAATGTGATGCAAAACGGCGAAGGCAGCGATCAGTGACCAGTGACCAGTGAGCAGTGACCAATGATCTAATTGATGACCGATAACTGATGACTGATCACTGATAACTGAAAACCGGGTCAGATCGAGTTCGACAAACCTGGCAGAAAAATGCCCCGGCTGGGATTCCGCCTCTCGGAGCAGAGGCAGGCTGAAGTCCACGCCCAGATACGAGCCGCGGTGACCGCGCTTTGCCAGTTCGCGCGCCAGTTCCCCGTTGCCGCATCCCAGATCCAATATATCCTCATCCCCTTTCAGCATTTCGAGGACGCGCCTCACGCCGGGCTGAATCCGATTCCGCGTGGCGGAGAACGAATCGCCAAAACGGGTGTAGAACTCGCGGTTGAGCTCGAGGAGGCGCGCGGCGGTGGCTGAATCCATGCCGTCATTATAACGGGTATAATCCTGCCACTACCATGATGCACATCGAACGGCGAGAACTCTGGAGAGAAACCCATCTCCTTACCCCCGATAAAAAGGACCTGGCGCGCGCCGCGCTGGAGGAGATCCGGCGCGGGCGCGACGTGACGAAAACCCTGCGAGGTCATCCGCTCGAGGGAGGCGGGTATCTCAACAAATCCATGCTGGTTTCGATCTACAACGAGATGGTCGCGTCGGGAGAGATGGAGGAGGACCCGCGCCTGCTCGAACGCATCCGCATGAAGCCGATGCGCACCCTCTCCGGCGTGACAACCGTCACGGTTCTGACCAAGCCGTATCCGTGTCCCGGCAAATGTATCTTCTGCCCCACCGACGTGCGGATGCCCAAATCGTACCTGCCCGACGAACCCGGCGCGATGCGCGCCGTCGAACATCAATTCGACCCCTACGCGCAGGTGCGCGCCCGCATCGAGCAGTTGGAATCCTTGGGACACCCGACGGACAAGATCGAATTGCTCATCCTCGGTGGGACGTGGTCGTCGTACAGGAGGGATTACCAGGAATGGTTCGTGGCAAGATGTTTTGACGCGATGAATGGACCTAACCCCCCGCCCCCCTTCCCTCCCAGGGAAGAGGGAGAAAGGGGGTTGGGTAAAGGCGAAATTCAAATCGAGAAAGTGGGAAGTGGAAAGTTACAGGCGGCTCATTTCGTCAACGAGACTGCTCCTCACCGCAACGTGGGACTGGTCATCGAGACGCGACCCGACGAGATCAACCCGGACGAGATCCGCTGGCTTCGTCGCCTCGGCGTGACCAAGGTGCAGATGGGCGCCCAAAGTCTCGACGACCGCATCCTCGAGATCAACAAACGCGGGCACGACGTGGAATGTACGCGCAAGGCTACCGCCCTGCTGCGCGCGGCGGGATTCAAGATCGTCCTGCACTGGATGCCGAACCTCCTCGGCGCGACGCCCGAATCGGACCGCGAAGACTTTGCGCGTTTGTGGGACGACTTTTCCCCCGACGAGATCAAAATCTACCCCAATCAATTGCTCGCCAACGCGGAACTCTACGAATACTGGCAGCGCGGCGAATTCAAACCCTACGCCACGCAGGAACTCATCCACCTCATCGCGGACATCAAACCGACCATCCCGCGTTATTGCCGCGTGAACCGCGTCATCCGTGACATCCCATCCACGAACGTTGTAGAGGGAAATCGCAGGACGAGTCTCCGCCAGGATGTGCACGAGGAGATGAAGCGACGCGGTACGCGTTGCGAATGCGTGCGCTGCCGCGAGGTGAAAAGCAAGGCAGTGAATCCCGAATCGTCGAGACTGGACGACCTGGTATATCGGGCGGGCGCGGCGGAGGAACACTTCATTTCGTTCGTCACGCCGGAGGACAAACTGGCTGGCTTTGTGAGGTTATCGTTGCCCGGTCGGGACTCTCCGCAAACCGGGTTGAGCGATTTGCATGAAGCGGCGTTGATCCGCGAACTGCACGTGTATGGGCAGTCGCTTCCCGTCGGCTCGGAAAAGGAGGGCGCGGCGCAACACGCCGGGCTTGGAACGCGCCTGCTCGAAGAGGCGGAGCGGGTCGCAAAGGCGAACGGCTTCGAGCGCATGGCGGTCATCTCGGCGGTCGGCACACGCGGATACTATCTCGGGCGCGGGTTCGAGCGGGGAGAACTTTATCTAGTGAAAAAGATCGGATGGCAGGATCAACCCTGGGTTGGGAAAGAAGCGGTTCTTCATCCGAATACAACGAATTAGAGTTGCGTTAGACATCCACCTGCGCGCTTGACTCGCGCTATTCACGGTGATAACAATTATCAGATTATGGATTACAAGGACTATTACAAGATCCTGGGTGTGGACCGCAAAGCCAGCGAGGAAGATATCCGCAAGGCGTATCGCAACCTCGCCAAGCAATACCATCCAGATTACAACCCCGAAAACAAGGGAGCCGAGGAACGCTTCAAGGAAATCAACGAGGCGTATGAAGTCCTGAGCGATCCCAAAAAACGCGCGCATTACGACCGGCTGGGCTCCGATTACTCGCAATGGCAAAGGCGCGGCGCGCCGGGCAATTTCAACTGGGAACAATACGGCGGCTTCCCCGGCGGCGCGCGCGTCAACATAGACGACCTGAACGATCTGTTCGGCGGAGGCGGCTTCTCCGATTTCTTCCAGTCAATTTTCGGCACGCGAGGCAGAGCCTCCTCGCGCTCCCAGCCGCAGGGTTACCAGCAGGAAATGGACATCACCCTCGAAGAGGCATATAAGGGAACGACCCGCCTGATCGAAAGCGGCGGCAAACAAAAACGGGTGCGTATCCCGGCGGGCGTCCGCGCGGGATCGAAGGTGCGCGTGGCGGGCGCGGGTCCGAACGGGCTCGACCTCTACCTGATCCTCAACCTCACCGAGGACGAGCGCTTCGAACAGCGCGGGGACGACCTGCACACCGCCGCCACCGTGAGCGTGTTCACCGCCATCCTCGGCGGCGAAGCGGACGTGGAAACCCTCGACGGCCGGATCAAACTCAACATCCCCGCCGGCACGCAGCCCGGACAGGTCTTCCGCCTAGCGGGACGCGGCATGCCGCACTTGCGCGACCCAAAGAACAAGGGCGATCTCTTCGTCAAGGTCAAGGTGCAAATCCCCAAATATCTGTCCTCGAAGCAAAGAGAACTTTTGGAAGAAGCCTCAAAAATCAAGTTTTAGGAGTTCAACAAAATGAAACGGATCATACCCGCAGCATTGATCCTGACCTTCGCAATGCTGGCGTGCCAGTTGACGGAAATCCCGTCTCTTTCCCCGCCGGAATCTGGTCCGGCAATCCAGACCGTTCCCTCCCCGCAGCCTGTCCCCGCCAACCCGATCCCGCTCGACGGATCGCTCAGTTCGTTATATCAGCGGGTGATCCCCGGCGTCGTCTCCATCCGCACGGATGCGGGACAAGGCTCCGGCTTTGTGTACGACGACCAGGGTCACATCGTCACGAACCAGCACGTCGTCGAAGGCGCAAGTACGGTGGAGGTCGCCTTCTCTTCGGGATCTAAGGCGTACGGCACGGTCATCGGCTCGGACAACGACGCGGACATCGCCGTCGTTAAAGTGGACGCGCCGGCCGGGGAATTTCATCCCCTGCCCCTCGGCGACTCGAAAACGCTCCAGGTCGGTCAGACCGTGGTAGCCATCGGCAACCCGTTCGGCTTGAGCGGCACGATGACGCTGGGCATCGTCTCCGGGCTGGGACGCACGCAGCCCGCATCGCAGGCGGCTGGCGGCGGATTCTTCAGCACCGCCGACATCATCCAGACCGACGCGGCGATCAACCCCGGCAACTCCGGCGGTCCGTTGTTCAACCTGAACGGCGAAGTGGTCGGCATCAACCAGTCCATCCGCACGACCAACTTCAACGAATTGACCGGCAACGCCGTCAACTCCGGCGTGGGCTTCTCCATCTCGATCAACCTGGTGAAGAAGATCGTGCCTGTCCTGATCCGCGACGGGAAGTACGAATATCCCTACCTCGGCATCACGTCCTCGAGCGACCTGAGCCTGGACGAGATCGAAGCGCTGGGTTTGACCACCTATAAAGGCGCGTATGTGATCGAAGTGGTGCCGGGCGGTCCCGCTGACCAGGCTGGCATAAAAGCCGGTGACACGCCGACGAGGCTCCAGAATTTGAACGCAGGCGGCGACCTGATCGTCGCCTTCGACGGCAACCCGATCGCCACGTTCGACGAATTGCTGAGTTACCTCATTACAACCAAATCCCCCGGAGACGAAGTGGTCCTGACCGTGCTGCGCGGCGGCGAGACGATTGACATTACGGTGACATTGGGCAAGAGACCATAATCCATGCTTTTCGAAGCGCGTAATCTCCAAGCGCGTAATTGACGCTGCCGCAGGCGTCTAACGTTGTGCGCGGGAGTTTCGCGATCTACCGGCAATCAACAAGCAGATGACTCAGAAAAATCGGACGGCGTTTTGCCGTCCGATTGCCTATCCAAATCGTTCCTCTTTCCACACGTCCGCGCGGTTGTGATAACCCGCCTGCTCCCAGAACCCTCTGCGGTCGCGCGGCATGAACTCGAGCGACCTCAACCATTTCGCGCCCTTCCAGAAATAGGGCGTCTCCATGCCTTCGCGTGCCGGGATGAACCCCACCACCCCGCGCAACGGATAACCATGATCGGGCGTAATGGGCTCGCCGTTGAGATGCGTGGCAAGCAGGAAGTTATCCTGCAAAACGACCTCCAGAGGAAGGTTGACCGTGAACCCGTATTCGGCGTGTTGCATCACGTGAGTGGCGGTGGGTTTGATCTTGAACAACCCGTTCTCCGCCAGGGTTTTCACGGATACGCCCTCCCATACGGTGTCGAACTTGCTCCAGCGCGTCACGCAATGGATGTCCATTTTGACCTTTGTGCGAGGCAGTTGGTTGAACTCGTCCCACGTCCAGCGTTTTTCCTCCTCCACCTCGCCCCACACGCGGAAATCCCACGCGGCGGGATTGAAGGGCGGCACGGGTCCATAATGCAGGACGGGGAATTTGAACGTCAACGCCTGCCCGGGCGGAAGGCGTCCCTCCTTGCGGATGCGGTCTTCTTCCCTGCGGCGGTCCGGTCCTTCGAATGATGAAAACATAAGCGACTCCTTGCCGGGATTATATCAAGCCCGGCGCGGATAAGACCTTTCAATGTCCTTGAATATTACAAGGCATTCCTTATCAATCCATTAAGAAGCGCGCCCGGAGGTACCAATTGACCAAAAATCTTCCGCCCCCCTCAATTAGACCATCGGCGCAGGAAGGTTTATAATATAACCCTCGAACTCTGTAATCATGAAGCAGGAGAATATTCCGGCATTGAAGAACGTCCCATTCTTGGAATGCAGCACCCGAGGTGACCGGCCATGAAAGACGACGGGGTCAGTTTGTTGAAAGCCGCACAAAAACTGGATGAAGAGGCGCTCACCGCCATCTTTGATTCGTTCGCGCCGGCGATCTATAAATACGCCTTGAGATTGTGCCACGATCCCATCGAGGCGGATAACATCGTCGGCGACGTGTTCTCGCAATTGCTGGAACAATTCGCAGGCGGGAAAGGTCCGCGCACGAACCTGCGATCGTACCTCTACCAGACCGCCTATCACCTGGTCGTGGATCGTTCGCGCGAGAACAAGCACACCGCGCCGCTGGAGGTCGCGATCAATGTCCAGGAAAAGGAACGCACCATTCCCACCGCGACCCAGATCGAGGAGCGCGTTTTGATGGAAGCGCTGGTCTCCGCGATGAACTCGGAACTGACCGACGACCAGCGTCACGTGATCATTCTGCGCTTTTTGGAGGACTTCAGCCTCAAGGAAACCGCCCAGATCATCGGCAAGGAGGTCAACAACGTGAAGGTCATCCAGAACCGCGGGATCGCCAAGTTGAGGAAAGCCCTCGAACATCAACTCAGCGAAGAATAAGAAGGAAAGTGAACAAAGAATTGAAAGATCGGGATGTCCTCAGGCTGCTTACCCGTCTGAAGAACGTCGAAGTGGGATACCCGACAGACGCAATGACGACGCGCCGGGAGGCGTACATCAAACAAGCCGCGGCGGTGGCGGCTCTGATACAGGCAAGGGAAAATGATTTGAACGCGAGGGGGGACGGTAACTCACCGGGAGGGGGCGGCGCAGGCGCGGCGTCCTCCTCCATGACGACGTGGCTGGAGGCGGCGCTCGTAACCGTGATCGTCGTGGAGGCGGGTATTGCGACCTATATCCACCGTGAGAAGATCGCCGATTTCATCGACTCAGCCCTCTTTCCGAACAAGGTCGAGCATGTCTCCAATCCGCCGGATGAATCTCCCTCCCTGCCGGTCGTCATCCCGATCACAGGCAAAGAGACCGAGGCGGCGACTCCCGTTCCCGCGTTCACGTTCACAGTCACGGTCTCCGCAACCGGCGCATCCGCGACGACTCTTACGCCCGAGGCGGCGGAAGCGGTAATCAATGAAACCAATGAGGAAGGCGCAGCGGAGGTTCTTTCCACTCCGCCTCCGGGCGACAACCCCGGCTTGCATCTTGGGCAAACGCCCAAACCCGAACGCACCCTGCCGTCGAATGACGAGAAACCATCGAATGACGGGAAACAACCGAATGAGAATAAGCCGCCGTCGAATGGAGGCGGAAACAAATAGAGCGGTCGGCGTTGCCGGCTGGGCGGCGGAACCCACTCCGCCGTCTTTTTTGTTCATAAGAAAGCGCCGAAGAGTCGCCCGAACAGCGTGATCTGCGCTCTCTGGCGCGTGGGCGACGTTAGAGAACGTCGCCCACGCGTAAGTCTCCACGCGTAAGTCTCCACGCGTAAGTCTCCACGCGTAAGCCTCTACGCGTAAGTCTCTAACGAAAGTCAAATATTGGGCGTAATTGTCCTCATGCTATAATCCCTTCCCGAAAGGTATCGAATGCTCAAGAACTTTGTCAAATTCTTCGGGGGAGACCCCAATAAAAAGACCATCGAACAACTTAGCGAAGTCGTCAACCAGATCAACGGGCTGGAGCCTCAGTTCGAATCGTTGAGCGACGACGCCCTGCGCGCCAAAACGGATGAGTTCCGGGCGCGCGTGCGGGAGTCGCTTGGGAGTATGGAAGGCTTATCGGAACAGGAGCAGTTCAAGGCGGAGCAGGAAGCGTTGGAGGAGATCCTGCCGGAGGCGTTCGCCGCGGTGCGCGAGGCATCCAAACGGACTCTCGGCTTGCGTCATTACGACGTGCAGTTGATCGGCGGCATCATTCTGCACCGCGGTTCCATCGCGGAGATGCGGACGGGCGAAGGGAAAACGCTCGTCGCCACACTGCCCATTTACCTCAACGCGCTTTTGGGGAGGGGCGTGCATCTCGTTACGGTCAACGATTACCTGGCGCGGCGCGACGCGCGCTGGATGGCGCCCATCTACCAGATGGTCGGGCTTTCGGTCGGCGTCCTGCAAATGGCGGCTGCGACCGAAAACGGGAAGAAGGCGTTTCTCGTTGATTTCACGCGTGAGTCCCCGCACGAGGACCAGCAGTACCTCCGCATGGTGGACCGATTCGAGGCGTACGCGGCAGACGTCACCTACGGCACGAACTCGGAGTTCGGCTTCGATTACCTGCGCGACAACATGGCGATGCGCCTGGAAGACCGCGTCCAGCGCGGGCATCATTACGCCATCGTGGACGAGGTGGACAACGTGTTGATTGACGAGGCGCGCACGCCGCTCATCATTTCGGGTCCGTCGTCGGGCGACCTGGAGTGGTACGGGAAGATGGCGCAGATCGTGAAGCAACTCAAGCCCGAAGATTACGAGGTGAACGAAAAGGATCGCAACGTTTCGATCACCGAGATCGGCCTGGCGCGCGTGGAGCAGATGCTCGGTCAACCCCTGATGGACCCGGACCGCCCCGAGGACGTGACGCCGCAACAGGCGCGCTTGCGCGGTCATCTCGAACAGGCTTTGCGCGCGCAATTCCTCTTCAAGCGCAACAAGGAATATCTCGTGCAGGGAGGCAAGGTCGTGATCGTGGACGACTTCACGGGGCGGCTCATGCCCGGGCGAAGATGGAGCGACGGCTTGCATCAGGCGGTGGAGGCAAAGGAGGGCGTGAAGATCGAACCGGAGAACGTCACCTACGCCACCATCACGCTGCAGAACTACTTCCGCATGTACAAGAAACTTTCGGGCATGACCGGCACCGCGTTGACCGAGGCGGAGGAGTTCAGCAAGATCTATAACCTCGAGGTGGCGCCCATTCCGCCCAACCTCGAATACCAGGCGCTCGGCAAGGACGCGCCGCTGATCGATATCCAATCGAAGGACGAGGACGGGTACGCCTACTCGTATTACGCAAAACGCGACGACCCGCAGAAACTCCCCCTCTTCTATCGCCGCAAGGATTATCCCGACGTGATCTATCGCACGGTGGAGGCGAAACTGCGCGCCCTTGCGATGGAGATCGTGCGCGAACACGTGCGCGGACGTCCCCTGCTGATCGGCACCACCTCCGTGGAAGCTTCGGAACGACTCTCGCTTCGACTCAAAGCCGAACCCGTCCGCCGTTTGCTGCAAGTTGCCCTCGTCAGGCGGCTGTGGCTGGCGGCGAACAACCGCGAAGAGGACGGGCGTCTCATCCCGGAACTGGCGCAATTCAACGAGCCGCTCGAAAAGATCTCTCCCGACGCTTTACGCAAATTCATTCAACCGTTCGGCGCGACCACCATCGGTCTCGAAGACCCGTCCAATTTGCCCATCGTCCTCGACATTTTGCGGTTGGAGGAAAAGGACGTAAACCGGCTGAAGTCGGTATTACAGGGCGGCGTGCCGCATCAGGTGTTGAACGCGCGTAAACACACGGAGGAATCGCAGATCATCGCCGGCGCGGGCGCGTTCGGCGCGGCGACCATCGCCACCAACATGGCGGGACGCGGCGTGGACATCAAACTGGGCGGCGAACTTGCCGAGGAGGTCATCGCCGCGGTCAACCGCGTGCTGGGCAAAAACGGATACGAGAATCCCTTCGACATGACCCACGAGGAACGCCGCGCCGCGTTGAAACAGATCGAACCTTCGAATTACGGCATCTACGCGGCGGAGGTCAAACTCTTCCTGGGATATTTCGACGACATGGAACGCGTGAAGGAACTGGGCGGTTTGCACGTCGTCGGCTCGGAACGTCACGAGGCGCGGCGCATTGATAATCAGTTGCGCGGTCGCGCCGCGCGCCAGGGCGACCCGGGTTCCTCCCGCTTCTATCTCTCGCTCGAGGACGACCTCATGCGCCTGTTCGGCGGCGACCGCGTCAACAGCCTGATGCAAACGCTCAAGGTGGACGACTCGCTTCCGCTCGAAGTTCGCATGGTGGGCAACATCATCGAAAATTCGCAGCACCGCGTCGAAGGCGCCAACTTCGACGTGCGCAAACATCTGCTCGAATACGACGACGTGCTGAACAAACAGCGCGCCCAGATCTACGGTCAACGCGACCGCATCTTCGTCAAGGAGGACCTGGGCGAAGACGTACACGCCATGTTCGATGAAGAGGTCAAACAACGCGTGGAGGCAGGGTTGAGCGACGAGGAGGGGCCCTGGAAATTGATCGCCTGGCTCGAACAGGTGCAGCCGCCGTTCCTTTCCGGCGACCGCCTCTTCCCCAGTTTTGGTCTGGCCCTGCTGCTAAAGGAATTGAGTTTGGCATCCGACGGCTCGCCGTCGGAACGGCAAAAGCAAGCTTCTGCGATCCATACCCTGATCGCGCGCGCCATCGAAGCGGAGAATGCCCATCACCTGAACGCCATCGAAAACCTGATTGACCGCACGGAGGAAGCCTTCGAAGCGCAGGTCGAATCCCGCATGGATGCGCTCGACGCGTACTTCGACGGTCTGCGCGACCGCGAGGATGCGCCGCGCCCACAGAAGATGCTGGAGGAGATCAACGCGCTGACGGGGATGCCCATCCGACTCAACGGCGAGCAACTCCGCACGCTCGATGAGGATCCGCGCCAGGGCAAGGAAACCGTCGGCAGTATGCTTAGGGCGCAATTGACCGCCTTGTACGCTTCGCGCTTGATCGCATCGGTCGCCAACCGCGTGGGAGAATCGCTGGGCGAGAAGTTCGAGGTCGGGGACTGGGACGAGGCGGCGGACGTGATCCTGGATGCGGCGCGCAACGCGCTCGAACGACGCCGCGCATTCCTGGTCGGCGAAAACGGCCAGATCGAACGCGATATCCACAACCTGACGCGCTCCGATTCGGCGGTGGAATTGAACGACACGGAAAAATTAAAACTGCTCATCACCCTCTCGCAGGGCGCGCGGACGGTGTTCAACCAGAGGACGCACCGCCAGGAAAAGCAGTTGTTCAATCGCTTCAGTTACATCTTTCTGATCGCGCAATTGCTCGAAGGCGTGGAGGCGGAAGGACTCACGGAAGACGTATTGACCCACCTCGAGCAGGCGGAGGAAGCGCTCGTCTTCGCCATCGGGCAGGCGGAATATGCGCGCGTCTCCTCGAACGCCACGCGGCTGGCGGATTTCGGCGAGGCGGCGCGCAAAGCCTTCGGGGAGGAAAGGCTCGACGAGACCGCGGCAGGCTTGGGTGAGTCCGACCGGGAGGCGCTGGTCGAGTCGCTGGGAAGGTACGCGTTGAACGAATCCCATCGCCGCCTGTTGCTGGGCGCCACGTCCGAACTATGGGTGGAATATCTAACGCGCATCGAAGCCCTGAGGGTTTCGATAGGCTTGGAGGCTTACGCCCAACGTGACCCGCTGGTACAATATAAAAACAAAGCGTCGGAAATGTTCTCCCAACTTGTGGACGATATTCGCAGCCTGGTCGTGAGCCGCGCGTTCGTTCAACAGAGGAGACCGGTCGAGATCACTCCGCTCGAAACCGCCGAAGCCCCAAAACAGAAACAGGCGCAGCCCGGCGCGCAAACGCCTTCCGGCGGCAAAAAGAAAAGACGCAGACGGAATTGACGTCCCGTTTTAGAGGTACGATGGAACGAGTCACCGCCTCACTCAATACCTACCGCGCCCTGCCCAAGGTGGAATTGCATCGTCATCTGGAAGGCTCGCTGCGCCTGGATACCATGGTGGACATCGCCAGGCAGCACGGCATGACCATCCCTGCGGACGTGCTGCGGCTGAGTACGCTCGTCCAGGTGCAGGAGGAGGACAAGTTCACCTTTCAGAACTTCCTTTCGAAGTTCAATACGCTCCGCATGTTCTATCGCTCGCCAGACGTGATCCACCGCATCACGCGCGAAGCCATCGAGGACGCGGCGAAGGACAACGTGCGGTACATGGAATTGCGTTTCACGCCGGTCGCGCTGAGCCGCGCGGAGCGTTTTCCCCTGCACGACGTGATTGACTGGGTGATTGCAAGCGCGGGTGAAGCCGCGCGCAATCACAACCTCAACGTGAAGTTGATCGCCTCGGTCAACCGGCACGAAAGCGCCGAACTCGCCGAGCAGGTGGCGTGGCTGGCGGGGGAACACATCAATAACGGGCTGGTTGCGCTCGACCTGGCGGGCAACGAGGCGGAGTTCCCTTCGCAGCCCTTTTACGGCATCTTCAAGGAAGCCAAACAGGCGGGCTTGCACGTCACCATCCACGCGGGCGAATGGGGACCCGCGAAACACATTCAGGAAGCCATCGAGGAACTCGGCGCGGAACGCATCGGTCATGGCGTGCGCGTGCTGGAGGACGAAAGCGTCGCCGCGCTTGCCAGGGAACGCGGCACAGCCTTCGAGGTGTGCGTCACCAGCAATTATCAATCGGGCGTGGTCGGGACGCTCGAAGAACATCCCTTGATGAAGATGTTCGAGAACGGCATCAACGTCACGATCAACACGGACGATCCGAGCATTTCGCGCATTACGTTGAGTCACGAATATTACAACGCCTGCGACGCGCTTCAAATGCCGCAATTCACGTTGAAGGAACGGATCGTCGCCGCGGCGCAGGCTGGTTTCCTGCCCGACGACGAGAAGGAAAAACTCGTCGCGCAACTCAAGAAGGATCTGAAGCTGTAAACAGCACCACACAGGCAAGGATAGCAAAGGCGCTCCTTTGTATTCTTCACGGGTTTGTGGTGAATGAAACGTGTAGCGTGCGCTCCCTGGCGCACAACAACGTTAGAGAACGTTATCTACGCAGAAGGGTGAATGAAATGTGTAGCGTGCGCTCTCTGGCGCACAACAACGTTGGAGAACGTTGTCTGCGCAGCAAGCAAATCATCGCCAAAGGAGTTCCACATGACAGATTTTTTCAATTCACGCAACGTTCTAAAAGTTGGGGATAAACAATACGTCATCTTCAAACTGGACGCGCTCGAAAAAGCGGGTCTGACTCAACTCAAGCGGCTTCCGTTTTCGATCCGCATCGTGCTCGAAGCCGCCCTCCGTCAATGCAACGACAGGGAGATCACGCAACAGGATGTAAAGAACATCGCGGCGTGGACTCCTTCCCCTCTCCCCGTGGGAGAGGGGTCAGGGGTGAGGTCACGCCCCGGCATCCCCTTCCTCCCCGCGCGCGTCGTCATGCAGGACTTTACCGGCGTGCCAGCCGTCGTTGATCTGGCGGCAATGCGCGCCGCGGTGGCGCGTCTCGGCGGCGACCCGAAGAAGATCAATCCATTGGTTCCCGTTGATCTGGTCATTGACCACTCTATTCAAGTGGATTTCTTCGCCACGCCCGACGCGCTTCAGCGCAATACCGAGATGGAATTCCTGCGCAACAAGGAACGCTACGAGTTCCTCAAATGGGGACAGCAGGCTTTTCGCAACTTCCGCGTCGTTCCGCCCATGACCGGCATCGTGCATCAGGTCAATCTCGAATACCTCGCGAGCGTAGTCGGAGTCCGAAGTCTCCCGACTTCGGGTGGCCAAAGTCGGGAGACTTTGGAGTCCGTTCTATTCCCCGACACCCTCGTCGGCACAGACTCGCACACCACCATGATCAACGGCCTTGGCGTGGTGGGCTGGGGCGTGGGCGGCATCGAAGCCGAAGCCGTGATGCTCGGTCAGCCCATGGACATGCTCCTGCCGGACGTGATCGGCTTCAAACTCCACGGCAAACTGCGCGAGGGCGTCACAGCCACAGACCTCGTGCTAACCGTCACACAAATGTTGCGCAAAAAGGGCGTGGTGGACAAGTTCGT
>JAANMT010000192.1_pt1 | contig 64309 bp, 48 predicted proteins | sample 7279711 | NCBI WGS metagenome assembly JAANMT01 (sample SAMN14094538, study PRJNA606508) | bioreactor metagenome | isolation source: A lab-scale SPAN reactor treating ammonium-rich wastewater day 1 | place: Ireland: Galway | collected 2017-01-16
ACGAGAAAGACGCCCATAAAAATTAGCGCAAGCTGGACGCGCGGCCTGCTCAACTTGTGAGGGCGGGTGTAAAAAAAACCCGGCCGAAGCCGGGTTTCGAATGAGGAAGGGTTGAAAGAAATTAAGCCTGTTTCTCCAGCGCCTCGCCGGCGGCGGGGTTTAAGATCTCGTGCATCTTGGCCAGGAAGGGGCAGTCGGTCTGGGCCAGGTAATCCAGCATCAGCCGGTACTCGCGGTGGCCCTGCTTCTGCATCAAGTGCCGCGCGGTGGCGAGCGAGACGCCCTTGTTCTCCTCGACGATGCGCTCGAGGGCGTCGACGAAGCCGTTCAGGCGGTTCAAATCCTCTTGGATCTGCTGCTCGGCGCTGAGCGAGCCGAGCTCGGGGAGCTGTTCGGCCGAGATTTCCAGGGCGAGGACATTCATGTAGAAGTCGTAATCGGCGATCTGGCTGCGCAGCTCATGGATGTCCTCCATGGCCTCGAGATAGACCGAGATCTTCCGCTGCTTGGCCTCGCGGCGCTCCTGCAGGTCGAAAATCTTGGCGTTGCGGATGATCTGCGTCTCGTTCTGGAACCCGTTCATTCATACCCCCTTTGGCCGCCTCGCCCGGAACCGTGAGGCGACGCTACGGACTGATAAAGCAAGGGGAGTGCCAGAATTCTTTATCTTGAAATTATTACCTTATTTGGGTTTTTGCCCTGTCGCTTCAGTAGAAATCATTCACATTGTGAGCACTCTGGTTACAAGTTTCCCAAGCGCAACTTTTCCGGGCCGGGGCCGAACCTGTCTTGCCGATACTACATTTTTTCTCGATACCGGCGGTCAGGGGGCTGACCTTACGGGGAGATATTGTGTGAACCGCGATGCGTCGTGTCGACCGGCCGGGGGTGGATGCCTCCGCGCCTTCCCATGCCCCGTTTTCCGCCTCCGCGGGCCCCGTGCCTCCGGCGCGCCTCGCCCTGTGGGAGCGCCTGGCCCCGCGCCTCATGCCTCCCTCGAGTCGCGACGAGTGGCGGGCCATCCTCCAAGAACCCGACGAAGCCCTGTTACACGAGGCCCTGTGGTCTTTCGCGGCTAAACAGGAGCGGGCCGAGGCGCCGGAACGCGCGGCGGAGCTCTACGCCTATCTCGCCGAGGCCGCCGCGGCATCGAAACCGGACTTGGCGCGCCGCGCCCGCGAACGCCTCGCGTTCTTGCAAGGGAGCGGCCCGGTCCGGCTGCGCGTCGAATCTCTCCTGCATCGATTTTCCCGCGAGGCCTGTGACCCGGCCAATTTGATGGCGATGGTCTTGGCCGGATCCGTCTACCGCCTGACGCGAGCCGGGGTCTTGAGCCGTCTCCTGGCGTCGCCCGCGGCCAACCCCCTCACCCGCGGTTTCGGCGCGCGCGCCTTGGCGGCCGTCTCCGGCTTCGCCTTGGAGGCGCCCGTCTTCACGCTCGGCGGGAAGGCGGCGGGCGCGGCCTTGGGGCGCCCGCAAGCTTGGGACTCCGAATCTTTCGGCCGCGAGCTGGCTTCCAGCTATTTGGTCTTGGGAGGATTGAAACTGGCGGGGTGGGGCAGCCAAGCGGTGTACCGCCGTCTGGTGGACCCCGTAGGGGCGAACCTTGTGTTCGCCCCCATGCAGGGAGGGGGAGGGCGAACACAAGGTTCGCCCCTACAGTTATTGTTTCAGCAAGGCGGCATGCTCTCCGGCATCCTGATCGGTCACTCGCTGGAAGAGCGCCTCGGCCTGCGCCCGCGCCAGGATGGCGCGACGACGCTGACCGATTCGCTGGCGACGCTGCTGCAGTTTCACGTGGCGGGTCGCTTGACCTGCAGCGCCTTCGGGGAAGGCTTCCACCGCTGGGAACGGGGCCTCGACGCGCTGGCGGAGCGCGTCGCCCAGAACGGTCCGCCCTTGTTCCGCCCGCCCGCGCCGGTCCTTCTCGGCGCGACGCCTGCTCGGGCTTCATTGGCTTCGCCGCCGGTCGCGGACAGCGGCATGCTTTGGGCGATGAGCGGAATCCGGGATGCCGCCTCCGGCCGCCCGCCCCGCAGGCCCGAGCCGAGCCATCTGCCCTCCGTCGCCTCCGCCCTGCGGGGACTTCGGTCCTTGCCGAGGCACAGCCTGCCCCGCGACGAAGTCCATTTTCTGCTTCGCTTTTCGCGAAAGCTGGAGGCCGCCGGCCTCAAGGACAACGCCTATCTGGTCTTGGAGAAGGCGCTGGAGCTGGCCCGGCGCCTGGAATACGACTCGCAGGCGGCCGACTGCCTTGGCAGGGTCGGGGAGGCCATGGCCGACCTGAGTTACCTGCAGGACGCCCAGCGGGTCTTCGCCGAGGCGCGGCGCCGTATCGAGCGGACCAATGCTCACAGCCGGCCGCACCTGCTGGGCGATTTGTGGGCGAAGCAGAGGCGCGCCCAGGATCCCGACGCCGCGGACACATTGAAGAGCGCGTTGCGCGCCGCCCGCCGTCAGATCGAGGCTGGGCAATCCTCGAACGCCGAGTCCTTGGCGATTCGGGCGGCCGCCGAGGGCGAGCTGGCCCTGGCGCGGGATTTGATCGACGAACTCGCGGTGGGGCATCGCGCCTTCGCGGTGAGCGAGCTGGCGAGTCGCTGGGCGCGCGAGGGCTTCCAGCACCAAACCGTGGCTCGAGCCATCCTCCTGGAGGCCAAGGGGGAGATCCATCGCGGCGCGAAGCTGCGCGAGAACAATTATCCGGTTTATTGGCTGCACCGCCTGGGCAAGGCGCTGCTCGCCGCGGGACCGGACTACCGCGACGACGTCCACGAGGTCGCCCTGGAGATGCGCTCTTACTTGAAGGCGCACATCCCGGATGCGACGGCCTTCGCCTCGCAAATGGTCGATGCGGTCTCCCTGCTGGCCGGGGCGCGGAAGTTTCACGAGGCGCGGGCGATCGTCGCGACGGAATTTAGGGATCCCGGCTTTCGCTCCAAGGCCCTGGCCGCGGTCCTCGTGGAGTTGGGCCGGGCCGAGCGGATGGAAGACGCCGAGGCCCTGCTGCATTCCGAGCGCCTCCTGATCGGAGACCGCGTCTCGGTCTCGCTGGAGCTCGTCTCCTTATATCGGGGGAAGCAGGGCGCCTGGACGCCCGACGCGAAACGCCTCTTGAAAGAGGTCCGCGAGCTGCTCCTCCGCCATGAATTCTCCCGCGAGGGGCTCTCCCGTTTCGAGGCCCTGCTCCGCACGGCGGGGATGTTCGTCGAGGCCGGCGACCGCGTCGCCGGCGAGGAGTTGTACGAGGCGGCCCGGCAGGCGATCGCCGGCGACGTCATGATCGCGCCCGAGCGCGCGGCGGATCGCTACGCCGAGTTGGCACTGGAGCGGGCGGCGCGACTGGGCTTCGCGAAGATCCCTGAGAACCGCCCCCGCCTCTTCGAGACGCTGCGCCGTGCCGCCCGGCAAGGCGAGGCGCAGCGGGCGGCGCGGCTCGCCACTTTGCTGGGATTTTGCGAGGACGGATTCGAGTACGCGCGGGAGGAGATCGCCTCCCTGCCGGAGGATTATCGGCTCTGGGCACGCATCCATCTTATGGAAGGGGCGAGCCTCCTGCCGCGCGACACCGCGGGGCGCAAGGCCCTCGCCCAGGAAGTTAGGGAGATATTATTGGCGAGCCAAGAGAGCGCCGCGCCGCTCGCCCCGCGGGTGCATCGCCGGGCCGCTCAACTCCTGCTTAAGCTCGACGCCCCGACTTGGCTGCGGATCGCGCACGACAAGGTGCGGTCGACCTTGGGCCTCAGGCCGGAGGGTCTGCAGGCCTTCGTCTGGCGGACGACAGGCCGGACGATCGCCTTCCCCGAGCAAGATCCAATCTTCTACCAAACCCTGTTTTGGTTGGCCCGAAGCGGCCATCGCCCCAGTCAAGGCATGGTGAGGGAATGGCTGGAGCGCCTCGACTTTCCCGCGGCGCAGCGCCGCGTGCTGGTCCGCGCCCTGCGCGGTTCGGAGGGCCTCGCGTCGGAGCAAAAGGAAAAAGGAAAGATACTCCATTAAAAAATACCGTCCCTTCTCCGCTTCCAATCTCTAAGAGCTGTTTTTAGTCGGAGGTCGAAAGGCCGGAGGCCTCTTCAAATTACTGTTGTAGTTTATTAACTAAATTGTTAATAAACTACTATGATGGTTTTTCCTGAAGCCGTCCAAAAATACGCCCGCGAACAGCGCCTTTCTTTGCAAGACGCAGCTCAGGTCTTTTTACAAATGATCGTTTTGAAGCATCTGTCCGCACCGCAAGCCGTGTTCATGGGCGGCACCGCTCTGGTCTTGGGTTACGGAAATCCCCGGTTCTCCGAAGACGTCGATCTCACGCAAGTATCGAATCCCTCGCTGCTGAAGCCCGGCCTTGAAAAGTCGGCGGCCGAAGCCGCGGCTTGGTTGAATGCCTCGGCCAAGCTCTTGGCCCCAAAGCCCCAGGGACGGACTTGGCGAATGACCTTACGTTGGGGCCGGGCCGATTCCTTGAGCTTGCATGTCGATTCTCAAGTTCATCGGGCCTATTCTTCGCAAGCGATTTTACTGAGCTACCCCTCCATTCCCGCCTTCGTCTGCACGACGATGGCGCTCGATGAAATCCTCTCGGAAAAAATGTTGGCGGTCGCCTACCGGCGATATTTGGGGGGACGAGATCTCTTCGATCTTTGGTTTCACCTCTCCAAGGAGCCGGACCTGAAAGCCAGGTTGTCGAGGGTGGCGGAATACGCTCGTCATAAATTGCGCGAACGAAAACTCGACCGCACGGACTTCGAGGAGCGGCTGCAGAAAAGGCTTTTTCATCCTAGTTCTTTGACGCGGGCTCGCCAAGAATGGACTCGTTACCTGCCGGCGGAATTACAAAAACCGGCCTTGTTCCAATCGATCCTGGCCTTTGTCGCCAAGCTCCCGGAGGCTATCTGCCGTGAACTTGGTTGATTTTCTCCAAATTTTACAAACTCTCGCGAAGACGCACGGAAAGCGGGTCTTCTTGTTGCGGGAGATAGCCGCCCTTTCCGGCGCCTCGCGACCTGCGACAGGGATGACGCTGCTTCGCGCGCAAAAAAAAGGCCTGGTGTTTCGGGTCGGTAATCTCTGGGTCAATCGCACCGACCCCGCGCCGCTCGAAGAAATCGCCTTGGCCCTGCGCTCTCCCTCTTATATTTCTTTCGAGAGCGCGCTGTATCGGCGGGGCGTTCTTTCGCAATCGCCGCGTGGGGCCTTGACCCTCGCCACTCCCCGTCGTTCCGGAAGCTTCGTCACGGCGATTGGGACGATCCGTTTCATTCATCTCAAAAGCGACCTCATTTTCGGTTACGACGAAACGAGATTGGCCTATTCGGAAAAGGCATGGCTGGATCTGATCTACATTCGGGGACGAAGCGGCCGGCGCACCCTTTGGACCGAGCAGTTCTACCCCGAAACTCTCAACCGAAAGCGCCTCAAGCAGTTTGCCGGCCATTTCCCCCTTTGGGTGAGACAGAAAGCGGTGGGGGCGGGATAAAATTCCAACGGCGCAACAAACGGATGGTTCGTTGCCATATTGAGATAAAAAAAAGACCCCGGCAGAAGCGCCGGGATCTAGGGCTCACGAAATTTTTTTTAGAAGGCCTTCGTGTCGAGGAACAACACGGCCTAACTCCAAGGCTTATTTCTTGGGCGTCTCTTGTGGAGTTTCCGCCTTGGGCATTTCTAAAGCTCGCGGCAGGACCCGAATAGTCTCCAGTTCGAGACCTGTTTTGAAGCGCTGGAGGTCGATTTTTTCGCCCTTCTTATAGCGCTCTAAGGATTCCATCAGCTTCTCGCGAGGCAGGGCGTTGAATAGTTTGATTTCGTGAAGGAAGATCATTTCCCCATGAGGCTCGCGCAATGTCTCCCCATTCGGAGAGGGGTTTTTCGGAGCGTCTGGGCTTTCCTTTGATTTGCGTTTTGCCTTGCGCTCCGCCTTCGGCTTGGCCTTCGGGGCTTCTTCGGTCTGTTTCGCCTCCTGGCCGGCTTGCGAAGACGGGGCCGACGGTGGGCTTGGATTGCCGGACGTTTCTTTGGTCGCCTCTTGGCAGGTTTTGTTCAGCTCGGCCAAGTCTTTATTAACCTCTCCCAGGGCCTTTTTCAGCTCCTGAACCTCGGCCTGATTGTTGTCGGCCTCGTGCATCTTAATGGCGTCCAAAAACATCGTCGCGCGCTTCCGTAAATTTTCCCGTTCATCGCTCATGCAGCGTTGCATGAGTTTCTGGGCCGAGGGCCGGACGTCCTTAGCCGGCGCGTCGCTGCCGCCGGGCGTTTGCTGCGAGGCATCGCCGCGATCCGAGGGCGGCGGAGAAAGGAATTGCGGGATCCATGAAGCTAATTTTGAAAGCATGAAATACCTCCCAGAAATTGTTCTCGAATGCGCTTCCTGCGCCGGGAGATAAAGCAACGACTGTGCCAGGTGGAAGCGCTCCGATCGACCTCAGTAGGAGGACTGACGGGGCAGTGGGGGCAAAATGGCAGAAAACATGGAGATTTTTTTAGATATTAAAAAGCCGGTCGCTGCGCTCAAAAAAATCAGGGATCAAATAGGGTACTTTTTCCCGCGAAACGAGGGAGAGAAGGCTTCTCCTGATTTCAGAAAATTGCAAATCGCTGAGTGAAAAAGTCTCCAAACTCTTGGGGGAAGGGCACGGCTCGCCCGGCGATGAGTCCGGCCCTTCGGAAATAAAAAGACCCCGGCTAGGGGAGCCGGGGTCAGGGTTCTTCCTTAACGGAAGGGGCTCGAAATTTTCGGAGGAGGCCCCACCCTTCGGCAGGGCCTCCTCCTCTGGATCCGGTGTGCCGCCGGGTCGTTATTCAGAAAATCTTGGTCGCGCTTCGCACTCGACGCGCAGCTCGCCCGCGGGTTCCTTGCGCACCTCGCACTCGACTTCGGGGGGTCTCGCGGCTTGCGCTTCGTCCGCCTCGAAGTAGCGGGAAATTCCCTCGTAGAGCAGGTCCCCAAATTCGGCACCGAGGGAGTGTTGCAAAAACATCTTGCCCAGCCGATGGAGCTCCGCGGCCGCCTCTTCCTCCGAGTCGGGCGCCTGGCTCGCGGGCGGGTCCTGCCAGAGCCGCAGCAGGCCGGAGAGGCAGATCTCGTTCACGGGTTGCAGGCAGCTGAGCCCGGTCAAGAAGGCGTTCGGGTCTCGGCCTTCCGGCGCCTGGGGAGGCGGCGCACTGGGGCTCGCGGTCCCCCCGCTTTCCCCCGCGAGGTTTTGGACCGGCGGGGGCTTGGAGTGGGCGAGAGGGAGTAGGCTCATGATTCCGAATCCTTTCTATCTCTTTCGAGACAATCGAATATAAAGCAAGCGGAATGCCAATTATTAACTATTTGAAATTAAACAATATTATCTGATTAATGTGCGGTATTCCCCGATAAATTTTCTCAAGTTGTGACAAGAGTTTTTACAACTTGCATGCAAATGCGCTCGCGCTCGTTACAGCCTGTGTTAGAATTTCCCAGTGACGGTCGCGGCGGATTCCCTCAAGGCCTTGCCAAAAATCCTCCGGCGCTTGGGCGAAGGCGGGATGGGCGAGGTGTACTTGGCCGAGAGCCCCGGGGGGACGCGGGTGGCGCTCAAGCTGCTCACCCAGGTTCAGCCGGAACAGGTGGCGCTCTTCGAAGGCGAGGCGCAGCTCTTGGTCCAGCTGCGGCACCCCGCCATCGCCGGTATCTACGGCTACGCCGCCGACAGCCGTGCGCTCTTCGGGACGGATCGCGGGCCCTGCTTTTGGATGGAGTACGTCGAAGGCCGCGGCCTGCTGGAGGCCGCGCGCGAGGCGGATCCGGCGAGGGTCTTCGCCTGGCTTAAGGAGGCCCTCGAGGCCTTGCATGCCCTGCACGCCCAAAACATCTCGCACGGCGACATCTCGCCGCGCAACGTCCTGGTCACGGTGGCGGGGCGCCTGAAGCTGCTGGACTTCGGCCTGGCGGGGGAGTTCGGCAAGGCCGGTGGATTCACCGCGGGCACCTTGCCCTACCTCGCACCGGAGCGATTGCAGGGTAAAAATTTTCCCTCCAGCGATTTGTTTTCCTTGGGCACGCTCTTCTACGAGGCGCTCGCCGGACGCCACCCGCGGGCGACGAGCCGCAGCCTGCAGGAAATGCTGCGCGCCCCCGCCGCCCCGCTGTTGGAGGTCGCGCCGGGCCTGGAGCCGCGTTTCGCGGTGCAGGCGCGGGCCCTCGACCGCATGATCCGACTCGACCCGAAGGAAAGGCTCGGCTCGGCGCGGGAGGCCCTCGAGGCCCTGAGTCATGCGGGGGGCTCGGCCGAGGCACCGGCGAGCGCGGAATACCACTCCGCGAAGATGTTCGGCGCCGAGGGCGCCTTCGCCGCCTTGGACCGCGCGCTGGCCGAGGTCAAGGTTCGGCCCGTCACCCTCTGGTTGCACGGCATCGGCGGCGTCGGCAAGTCCCGCTTCCTGCGCGAGGCGGCGATCCGCTGTGCGGTGCAGGGCCTCGCGGTCCGGGAAATCGAGGCCGCGCGTTTCGGCGCGGGGCTCCGCGAGCTCGCGGCCCCCGGAGCCGGGGGACCGCAGGCCCTTTTCTTCCGTAATTTGGATCGCGTCGCCTTCGCCGAGCTCTCGCAGCTGCTGCGCCTGAAGCGCGAGGGGGTCGCGCCGGGCCGCCTGGCCGTCTTCGAATGGAACGACGACCGCCTCGGCGAGGAGGCCCGCCGGCTTTTAGAAGACCTGCCGAGCCTGCTGGGCGGCGAGGCGGCGGCGCTGAAAAACCTCGACCCCGCGGCGACGCGCGAGTTGGTGCGCGAGGCCTTGGGGGAGACCGCGGCGCGGGAGATCGCGGCGGACCTGTTCCGGCGGAGTTCCGGCAATCCCCGCATGCTGCTGGAGATCCTGCGCCTGCTTCGCGAGCGGCGCGCGGACGAGCGGCGTCATTTCTCCCGGGCCTGGACCGAAGAAATCGCCGGGCTGGACTCCTTCGAGAGCATTCTGGCGGAGCGGCTCGAGGGGCTCGCGGCGGAAGATCGTTCCCTGCTCGCGGCCCTCGCGGCGGCTCACGAGCCGGCGCGCGCCGAAGTCCTCGCCGCGGTCTGTCCAAAGCTGTCTGGACTCGCGGCTCGGTTGGCTTCCTTGTGCGAGCGGGAATTTTTAAAATTCGAGGCCGGCGACGGGAAATACCGCCTGGCGATCCCCGCCTTGGAGCCGGCCCTCTTGCGAGGCCTACCGCCCGAGCGGCTTCGCGAGCTTCACAGGCGGTGGCTCCAGGCCCTTCCGCCCGACGCGCCCCACGGCCCGCAGCGCCTGCGCCACGCGCTCGCCCTGGAAGACGGAAGCGAGATCGCCCGGCTCGCGCTCCCGGCCACCGAGGCCTTGGCGATGTCGGGAAGGACGGAGGAGGCGCTGGAATTGGCCGGGCGGGCGCGGGCCTATCTGGAAGATCCCGCCGAGCTTTCCCGCCTGCTGCGGGCCAAGACCAATTGGCTGACCGCGCTCGACCGCTACGCCGAGGCCCTGGTCTCCGCGGAGGAGGTCTTTCGCTTGGCCGCGCCCGACGAGCCCGCCGCCCTGAAGGCGGTGAAATACGGCATCGTCTCCGGCATCGCCTGCCTCAACCTCGGCCGTCGCGAAGAGGCCGCGAGTCGCTTCGCCCAGGCCCTCGAGGCCGCCGGCGACTCGACGGACCGCGAGGTTCAGCAGTACCGCGTCCGCGCCCACGCCTTGTTGGGAAACTACGAGTGGGAGGCGGGTCGCCGCGAAATCGCGAAGCGCCACTTCGAGACGGGCCTGGCCTTGCCCGCCGCGCGGGGCCGCCGCCGCGCCGAGCTTTGCCGCAACCTGGCCGCGGCCTTGGCGGAAGAGGGCGAGGTCGCGCGCTCGGACGCCCTGCTGGAGGAGGCGAAGGCCTTGTACCGCGAGGCCGGGCATGAAGCGGGGGAATTCGCGACCTGGCTCGAAGAGGGCAACCTGGCCCTGCGCCGCGACGACCCCGACCGCGCTACGGAGGCCTACCGTCGCGCCGAGGTCCTGGCCGAGGCGCAGCGGGACGACCTGTTTCTCGCCCGCGTTTGGAACAACCGCGCGGTTCTCGAGAGGCGGCGCGGCGAACTGGCCGCCGCCCTGGAGCATTTCGCGCGCGCCCACGAGATCCTCCACGCCTGCGGCAACCTCGAGGACCTGGCCGAGCACCTTGCCCAATACGCGCGGGCGGAGTTCGCGGTCGGGCGTCTTTCCCGCGCGGAGAGCCTGCTCTCCGAGCTGCGCGCCCTGGCGCCCCGAGCCCGGGCCGCGACCGCCGCCTTGCCGGGAGCGGAGGCCTACGGACGCTGGATCCGCGAGGGCCACGCCGCACCGACCGAGGCGGGCCCTTGGGACGCGGAGGCGCGCCTGCAACGCCTCGAAGGCGAGGGTCGCGAGAGCGACTTGATTCGCGACCTGCTTCGGCGGCTCCACGAAAAGCTCCCCGTCGCGCTCCAGCTCAGCTTCGTCGACCGCCATGACTGGCGGCGCTGGATCGAGAACAAGATTTCAGAGAATGCCCCGGCCCCCACGAAAGAGAGGACTCCCATGCAGATACTCGAAAGCCTGGCCACGATCAGTCGCGAACTCTTGATGGAAGACGACATGGACCGCGTCTTGAAGCACCTGATGGACGCCGCGATGCGCCTCTCCGGCGCCGAGAACGGGTTTTTGGTCCTGCGCAGCGAGGAGGAGGAAGGCCCCATCCCCGGCTTCAGCGTCGTAGTGGCCCGCAACGTCGGCAAGGAGGCCCTGGAGTCGAAGGAATTCGCCTTCAGCCTCTCGGCGATCCGCGAGGCGATGGAAAAGGGGCAACCGGTGGTCACCGACAACGCCCTGCAGGACCCGCGCTTCAGCCAGGCGAAGAGCGTGCAGCTGCACGAGCTGAAATCCATCCTGGCACTGCCGATCAACGGGCGCCGCGGCGTGCTGGGCGTCTTCTACCTTGACCACCGCTTCGAGGCGGGCCTCTTCGGCGAGGAGCAGCTGCAGGCCCTGCGCGCCTTCGCGGACCAGGCGGCCCTCGCCCTGCAGAAGGCGCAGATGATCGAGGAGCTGAAAAGGGCCAACGCCCACCTGACCGGCCAGGTCGAGGAGCAGAGCGACCAGTTGCACCGCATGCAGATGGAGCTGGCCGAGAGCCGGCTGAAGCTGAAGTACGAGTACTCCGAGATCGTCGGCCGCTCGCCCAAAATGGTCGAGGTGCTCTCGCTGGTCGACAAGATCACCGACTCGAAGATCTCGGTCTGGATCTTCGGCGAGTCCGGTACGGGCAAGGAGTCGATCGCGCGGGCCCTGCACTTCAACAGCGGCCGCGCCAAGCAGCCCTTCGTCGCCGAGAACTGCAGCGCCCTGCCGGAAACCCTGATGGAATCCGAGCTCTTCGGCCACAAGCGCGGCGCCTTCACCCACGCCGACAAGGACAAGAAGGGCATCCTGGAATACGCCCACCGCGGGACGATCTTCCTGGACGAGATCGCCGACCTAAGCCTCAACCTCCAGGCCAAGCTGCTGCGCTTCCTGCAGGAGGGCGAGATCCGGCCGCTCGGCTCCAACGAGGTGGTCAAGGTCGACGTGCGCGTCGTCTCGGCGAGCAACAAGGACCTGCAGGAATTGGTCGAGCAGGGAAAATTCCGCGAGGACCTCTACTTCCGACTTAACGGCGTCACGATCCATCTTCCACCCCTGCGCGAGCGCATGGAAGACCTGCCGCTGCTCGTCGAGCATTTTTTGAAAAGGATCGCCGCGGGCGAGGGCAAGGAGCCCTGCCGGGTCAGCATGGAAGTCCTGCGCCAGTTCATGAACTACCCCTGGCCCGGCAACATCCGCGAGCTGCAGAACACCCTCGAGACCGCGGCCCTCTTCGCCGAGAACGGCTCCATCGGACTCAAGTCCCTCGCCTTCAAGCCCATCCTGCTCGGCAAGAAGAAGGCGATGAAGCACCTGATGATGAAGACGGTGGCGAAGGAGGCGATGGACCCCGAGCTGGAGAAGCTGCTGCTCGCGATCCGGGACAACGGCTACCACAAGGGAAACGCGGCGCAGGCCCTGGGGATTTCGCGGAGGAATCTCTACACGAAGCTGGAGAAATTTGGCGTGCCGGTGGAGTTGAAGGGCCTGAAGGCCTACATCGACGACAAGTTCGTCTGAGTCACCGTCAGACCGCGGGAGGGGGCGCCAATTGGAAAAATGGTTTAAGAAATTCCGAAATGGCGAAAAACAGCCGAGTAAAACTCTTCGACGTCTTTCAAGTCTTTAGTCAAGATCGACTTGAGCACTTCCGGATCGATCGCGGCGTATTCGTGTACGGCGATATTCCGAAAACCGACCATTTTCCTCAGCCGTTGGGCAAGGGTCGCGGGGATTACTTTGGCTTTTTCCAAAAAAAGAAAATTTTCACCCAAATCCGCGGGAAGCCCCAGGCCCTCGTCGGCGACGATATGGGCGGCCAGGTCGATGCCGGTTTGAACCGCCCGTTGAAGATTGAGAACGAAAATATCCTGGATGTCGATGTCGTTCAGGGATTCGGGATCGCCCTTGGTTTTATCTTGGATTCGTTTCAGACAGCGTTGAATCTGCCCGATTTTTTCGATCACCAGATCCCGGTCAACCATAGACTCGCCCCTTGAGGAGAGCTTTCTCGATCGGCGCCCGTACTCGCTTCAAGTCGTCGTATTGGAACAGGCTCCTGACTTGAAAGGCCGTGGTGCGGCTGGAGTCGTTTTCGAGAATTTTTTTGCCTTGGGTGAAAATTTGATGTTTCAAGATCGGATTGGCCTTGTTCAAAACCGCCAAATCGACTTCGGCGCGAAGCTCCCTTCCGAGCTCTTCCTTAAGATTCATTTGCGCGCGAAAATCCGGGACGTGATTTTCTTCGTAGAGCACCGCAACATCCACGTCGCTGCCGGCCGTCGCGCGGCCTTTGGCCCGGGAACCGAATAGTAAGACGGCGATTACGCCTTCTTGTCTTGAAAAATAGGTTTGAATTTTTTGAAGGATGTCCGGATGCATGCTTCAATGTAACTGGGATGAGGCCGAAAATCCAAGGAAGATTTGACTCCAAGGACCGCTATTTCGTGAATTCAAAGTCGGGCAAGTCCGGCCGATCGAAACGATAATAAAGTTCGATGTTAAAGGCGCCCAGCGGGATCTTCCACCGCTTGCCGGGGCCGGCCGCGAAGTCGGCGGCGCTCAGGCTCACCCAGGATTCCGAAAAGTCCTTGGTCTTGACGGGGACGCAGGCCGGGTCTTCGGGCTTTTCGTCGACCGCCTTTTGCAGCGGATAATAGTAAAGCTCGAGGCGCTCGCCCGCCGCCGGGGCCTCGAATTCGACCGTGAAGGGATGTTGGCCGGGCGAGGTTTGATTGAGAAGATAATCCCGGTACGAGACCTTGCCTTTGTCGGGAGAGACGCGCAGGACGCGCACCTGCATGCCCGTGACATTGACGCCGCCCATCGCCATGACCCCGAAATTGCCGACGAAGGGTTTGTCGGCGATCTGGCGCCAGGGCAGGCCGGCCTCGAAATCGCCCTCGAACATCTTCGTCAGATCCTTGCCCATGAAGAGGAAGGCCTTGGGGTCGCAGTCCTCCATCAGGTCGTCGTCCGCCGGCGAGGACAGGACGCCCCCGCCGCTGGCCGCGGCCGCCGGTGCGGAGACGGGGAGCGGCGCGGAACCGGTTCCGGAGCCTCCCGAAGTGATCGCGCCCCCGCCGGGCGCCTCGCCGACGGCGCCCCCGCCCGCGGTCCCGCCCGGAGATCCGGACATGCCGGAGCAATAGCTCAGGGCCAAGACCCCGAGGGCCATCGCGGTTAAGTTTCGGATTTTCTGGATTAAAGAGACCTGCACGCGTTCCCCCTCACCCCGGCACGGGTGGTCCTTCATCATAATTATCAACATTATAGGGAGGGAAGTTGCTTCGGGCTACGGATTTTAGGCCCGTGGGGCCGCCCGTCCCATGCGGCGCACCGTCGTCGGCGCCAAGGGGAATGGCGTCATTTTTCCAAGATCGATTTCAGGCCGGATTCCGGAAACAGGGCGGGCCGCACGCGAATCACGAAGTGCCCGATCTGGTTCACGTAAATGCGGTCCTTCGGGCCCTGCGCGTAATCGGCATAGGAGGCCGCGGTCCAGTCGGCTTGGAAATCCTCGAAGCGATGCAGGGCGCAGCTGCGGTAGAGCTTGCTTTGGGGATCGAGGTCCGTCTTCGGCGGACGGTAGAAGACCTTCACCGTATCCCCAAATTCCGGGGCCTCCGCGGCGATTTCGATCGCTTGAGCCTGCGCGTCGAGCTTCGGCAGGAGGAAGTCGCGGTACCGCACGCTGCCGGCCTGGACCTGCTCGTAATAGATACGGACCTGGATATCCTCGGGCGGCAGCTCGGTCTTGCGGCTCACTCGCGGCTTGCGCTGGAGGCCCTTGCCCTCGGGCAACGACCAATAATGCTCGTAGATGGGGTCCAGCGGGGTTTCCGGGTGCTTGTCGTCGGCGAGGCTGAAGTCGCGACCGCAGTTGGCGCCCATCTGGTCGTCGTCGGCCGGCGCGGACAGGACGCCGCTGCCGCCCGGGGCGGCGGCCATCCGCGGGCCCTGGTAGCCCGGGAGGTAATAGTAGGCGGCGTTGCCGCCGGCCAAGGCGTCGGGGGCGCCCGCCGCCGCGGCGGGAATCGGGGGCGCGGGCGCTTCGGCGCCGCCGGCCGCTTCGCCGACGGTGTCGGCGTCGAGGCTGTTCCCTGCGGAGCCGGGGGCGTCGACGGCCTGCGAGCCCGTCAGTCCGGCGCCGCAGGCGGTGAGGATATTCAGCGTGAAGAGAATGAAGGCGATGTTTTTCAAGAGCCCTGCCTTTCCCAGCTTTTCGTCGATTCTAGGGGCATGAGTTGTTCGGGGTGAAGGATTTTTCTCCAAGCGCGAGGCGCGCTCCTTCCTCAGGCCAGCTTCGGGCGCTTGAGGAATTGGTCGACCACGAAGGTCGCGGTCTCGGAGGGCGCCGTTTCGACCAAGTCCTCCGCGAAGGAACCCGCCGCGGCGGGGGCGCGAAACAGCCGGTTCACTCCGGCGCGGGCCTCGAAGAAGGCGGCGGGGCGGCGGGGGGCTTGGCGCGCACTGAAGGCATCGGATCCGCTGGCGGGCTCGAGGACGGCGAAGGCATTGACGAAGGCGTTTCCCATGGCGTTTTCTCCTTGGAGCACTTGGCTCGCATGGAGATATAAAGCAAGTTGGGTGCCATATTTAAGATTATGTTTTTATTAAGTTATTTTATTTAATCGGAATATATTGTCCCTATATTTTGCACAATCTGAACCTAGACATTGCACAGGCTGTCCGTGCCCCTTGGCGGCGATGGGCTAAAAAGCCTCGGGATTTCAAGAGAAGGCCTGGGGCGCGCGGCGATTTTTTTCCTGGCACGGCGGTTGCTCTAACAAGGCCGGGGGGTGCTACAATTCCAAAGCCTTCCCAAGGAGCTCCGAGGGTCTCATGGAAAACAAAATCACTTCGAAAGAGGCGCCGACTCCGGCGGCTCCCGTCGCGTCCGAAAACGAAATCCCGCCCGTCGTCATCGAGGCCGAGCCCAAGCCGAGGTTGTTCAGCTTCGATTCGCTCGAGAAGGTGAAGGGCGTCATCGCCAAGATCCAAGGCGTCGCGGAAAAAATTCAAAAGACCCTCGAGCGCTTGGACGAAAAGGGGAAGCTGAAGGCGAAGGCCGACGTCGAGACGGCCAAGGCCGAGGTCGCCGCCGCCACCGCGCAATACCTGCAAGGCCATCCCGAGGCGACGGATCCCAAGGCCGACGGGGCGGCGAAGAAATCCGCCCTGGCCTTCCTGAACAGTGAGACAAAATTTCCCCTCCTGCCGCAGGACCAGCAACTGGCCTTTCTCAAGGGCGAGCCGCTTCGTTGGAAGGACGCCGACGCGAAGGCCTCGGCCCCGCCGGGGACCGGGGGCTGGAAGGAGAGCCGCCTGCGCTTCTCGCTGGCCCTCAAGCTGGAGGCGAGGGCCCTGGAAGAGAGCGGGAAGACCAACGAGGCGGCGCAGTTCTACCACTCCGCGAGCCTCTTCGCCCCGCAGGATATCGGCCTGCACGCGGATGCCGCCCGGCTGCTGAAGGCCCATGCCCAGAAGACCCAAGACCCGGCCTTGAAAAAACAACAGGAAGACGCCGCGGAGAAGCACCTCGACGCCGTCGCCGACGAGATGCAGGCCGGCCGGATCGAGGTCTTGATCGGCAAGGGCAAGCTGGGCGAGGCGGACAAGCTCGCCGAGCGGATCAAGGGAGAGTTCTACATCCAGCTCGGCGCCGAGCAACGCAAGGTCCTCGCGTCCTCTCCCAAGGTGCAGTGCCGGCTCTTGGAGGTCAACGTCTACCAAGCGGAGATCGCCGACAAGCAAGGCAAGCACGAGCAGGCGGTCGATATCTACAAGCGCTTTCTCAAGTTCGGTGACAACCTGATCGAGAAGCATCCCGGACACGCCGAGGCCTACCTGCTGCGCGCCAAGATCCATCACGGCTTGGGCGACTACGCCGGCGCCATGCAGGACTATCAGGCCCTGGCCAAGGTCGCGCCGGAGGAGGCGGGCTATGTCGCCAACTATCGGCAGGATTTGGCGTCTCTGGCCAAGCGCCATTCCGCGGAATGGCATCTGGCCGAGGCGATGGGCGATCACGGCAAGGCGACGCTCTATCTCGCCGAGGAGGTCAAGGTCCGCGAGGCCTGCGGGGACGCGGCGGGCGTGAAGGAGCTCTCGGCCAAGCTGGAGGCGTTAAGCAAGGAGATGAGCTTCGAGAAGCTCGTCGCCAAGGCCCAGGAGCTCGCGGGCGGGGCCCATCTCTCGCCGCTCAACGCCCAGCTGAAGGATATGCAGGCCTACGTGAAATTCTCCGCGAAGGACGGCGGCGGCTATCAGCTGGAGTTCACCGAGGCCTTCCAAAAGTCGGGCGACGCCAAGAAGCTCGAGGTCTTGCAGAAGCTCCACATGGAGGGGTTCATCGCCCTCCACCAAAGCCTCGCGGCGAAGGAGACCGATCCCGCGAAAAAAAATTATTACCAGGGCAAGGCGCTCTTGCTGGAGGGCAAGCTGCCCGCCGCGCGGCTCAAGCTGATCGCATTCAAGGCGCAGACCGAAGGCGCGAAGGATCCCGAGCTGGCGAAGATGCGGGCCGAGTCGGGCTTGCTGCTGCGGCAGCTCACCCTGGCGGGCTTGGAAAGGCTCTCGGGCTGGGCGGAGGCCTTCGGCGCCCAGAAAAAGGGCTCCGCCGTCACCACCCTCTATAAGCACGCCACGCAGGGCGGTTACGAGGAGGCCAACAAGCTGCTGGTCGACAAATTGATCGCCTGCCTCAAGGCCGGCAAGGCCGACACCGTGGAAGAGGCGCTCGCCGTCTTGCAGGAACAGCATCGGCAGGATGTCGAGGCGCTCCGCAAGCATCCCGTCGCAGGTTCCGGCGAGAAAGTGTCCTACCTGTACGAGGCGCCGGAAGGCGCGGCGGCGCAGGGCCTGCAATTTTCCGACGATGCCCAAGTGAAGAAGCTCTTCGCGCTCTATGCGAAGGACCCTCAAGACCCCCAGGCCGCAGCGCTCAAGGACCCCAAGGCCTTTCCCGGCAGTTGCTTCTTCAGGTTGGAGGGCGGGACGCTCGACCTGGGCGTCTCCTCCGCGGGCGACACCAAATACCCGCCCAAGATTCGGGTGGTGATCGGCAAGGAGGGAGGAGTGATCCGCGCCGAGGGCGGCACTTACAAGTTCCCTCCCTCGAAGGAGGAGCGGGTCGTGCTGTTCTCTTCCGGGCGCCTCGATCCCGGCTCGCTCAAGCGGGACCTCAAGACCGAAGGGGGACAGGCCGGAGACTACGAGGCCCATGCCTGGTCCGCGCTGGAAAAGAGCGATTTCGCCAAGCACAACGGCGAGGCGAAGCGCCTGGCCGGGCTGATCGACCATGCCGCGAATCTCAAGGCCGCGGACCCGGACTTTCACGCCCTCTTCTCCCTCGAAACCCAAGAGGGCCTGGAAAAGATCAAGGACCCCGAGGCGGGGCGCGCCCACATGCTGGAGGTCGCCAAGCAGCTGCGCCATCGCACCGGCTGCTACGCGGTCGCGGCGGAAATTCTCGAGGGCCTGTTTCGTAGCGACTTCCAAGCGGCCCTTTCCGAGATCCCCGCGGATAAAATCGAAAAGGTGAAAAAGGAAACGGAGGCCGAGCGGCCCAAGGTCGAGAAGCAGGTGAAGGCCGATCTCGCCAAGCTGAAGGAAAAACATCCCGAGGATTATGCGAAGCGCTTTCCCTCCGGGGCCCCCAGCCAAGCCGAAATCAAGGGCATGGTCGACCAGGCCCTTGCCGGCAAGCTTTCGATCAAGATCCGAAAAATGGCCTTCGAGAAGGTCGACGCGAAGGCGGAACAGGGGCCCTTGAGCGATTCCGTCGCGACCCAGGCCTGGAAGGTCTACGACGACATGAAGGACCCCACCGACAAGACCTGGAACTTGGCCGACGAGAGCTGGGACGGGATCGTGGACGAGGTGGTGGTCACCGCCGTCACCATGCCCGTCACAATGGGGACGGGGGCCCTGGTGCGGGGCGGCCTCGGCGGGACTTCCCTGGCCCTACGGTGGGCCGCGCAAGGCGGCGGCCGCGCCTTGGCGGTCAAGACCGGCGTGTTTTTGGCGGGCGCGGCGGCGGAGGGTTTCGCCATGGCGGCGCTGGGCCCCGGCGACTTCGAGCTCAAAAACGCGGGCTTCAACATCCTGATGTCGATCGCCTTCCACGGCGGCGGCAAGGCCTGGGGAAAGGCCGGCGCAAAACTGGGTCTGGACGAGGCGGCCCTGACCGCGCTGCGGGCGGAGGGCAAGTCCGTCGCCGGCAAGTCGGCGGCGAATTTCGCGGGAGCGATGCTGACCCAGACCGCCGTGGCGACCACGATGGGCTACGCGGGCGCCCTGATCCTTCACCACGGCAATCCCAACACCTTCTGGGAGCGCTTCGGCGGCGAGGCCTTGCGCATGTTGGCCTTCCACTATGGGACGCATGCCTTCAACATGGCCACGGGCCACGCGCTGGTCGAGTCCGACGCCGCCAACCAGGCCAAGATGAAGGCCGCGCGCGAGAGCTACTTGAAGTGGGTGGAGCAGAGCCTGCCGAAGGAAGAGGCGGCGAAGCGCGCCGTGGCCTACGCGAAGGACTTGAAGCTGGATCTGAAGACCGGCGAGGCGAGCTACGAGCTGAAGGAGGCGGACCTCGAGGCCAAGGCGCCGGAGCAGGCGAAGGTCAAACCCGCGCCGGCGGCCGAGGCGCCAATCGCGCCGAAGGCGGAGCCGAAAATGCCCGCGACCCCCGCGACCGCCAAGGCCCCCGTACCCAAGGGGCTGCCTCCGATCGTCGAGGCCCAGGTGCAAAAGGCGAAAAAGCTGGCGGCCTTGGGCGTCGAGCGCGGCCTGGTGGACAAGAACGCCGCCGAGCGCTTTCCCCGCGAGCTCGAGGCCTACCTGCGTCTTTTCATGGCCGAGGCGGAGCGCACGCTCGACGCCCAGCGCCCCAGCCCCGAGCAGCAGAAAAAGCTCATCCCCGAGCTGGCGAAGAAGAACGCGGAGCATTTTACCCGGCGCTTCGCCGAGGAATTGGGGCTGAAGAAGGAGGCGAATTTCCAAAAAAAGCTCGAGGGCCTGCTGCGCGAGAGCCTCGAAAAGGTCGCGGCGCATCACAACGAGCGCCTGCCGTCCTTTCCCTTGGAGTCGTCGGCCGCGAAGCCCGCCCCGGCCAAGCCCAAGCGGGCGGACCAGGCTGAAATCGCCGCGGGTCTGGAGCAATTTTCCAAGGGCCTTCAATCCAAGACCGAGCAATGGCTCGCCGCGAAGGAAAAGGGAGGAAAGGCGGTGTCCCGCGAGGCCTTCCTCCAGCAGCAGTGCGAGGCGGCCTTCCAGCTAGCCGAGCGGCTGGGGGTCGCGGGCGATCCCGCCTTTCGCAAGGGCTTGGCCGAGATGGTGGTGGGCTTGATCCGCCGCGCCGAGGCCCACGCGCCCGCGGGCGCGTGGCTGCCGGACTCGATGGCGGCCTACGCCAAGAAGGCCCCTGTCGAGAAACCCGCGGCGGCGAAATCCGAATCGCCCAAGCCCGCGTCCGAAGCGGCGCCGGCGAAGAAGTCCGGCGGTCTCGACATCGACCAAGTGGTCGTCGAGGTGAGCCTGCTCGCCAAGGAATTTTCGGGCGATCCGGTCGCCTTCAAGAAAGAGCTGGCCCGCGTCCTGATCACCGGATTCCACGAGCTTCAGAAATGGGTCGCCAAGGATTCGCCCGGCGCCCTCGAGATCGGCGAGCGCGTCCAATTCGTCTCGGAGGCCCTGGCCAAGAAGCTGGCCGCGCATTTCGGCGTCGCGAAGGACGCGGCCTTCGCGAAAAAGATCGAGGGGATGCTGCGTTCGCAGCTCAAGGAGGCCCTGGCCGGCAAGGCGGCCGGCTCCGATACCATTATCCGTCCGCCGGATTTTTCCGAGGCGAAGGCGCCGCTTCAGGTCGATTCGCTCTTTCCCGAGGCCCCGGCGGAGAAACTCCCCAGCCGCGGCGAATTTCTGCAGGGCCTCGAGGCCGGCCTGGGCAAGCTGGCGGAGGCCGCGCAGGGCCCGATGAAAAAGTCCTTGGAAAAAAAGGCCCACGAGGAGGGCCTGTTCTCGGGCGCCTTCGGCGGCGAGGCGAAGGCCAAATCCGGTCCCGAGGTGATCGCGCGCAATTTGCGCAAGCTGAGCGGCGGCCTGAAGAAACGCCTCCTCGACTTCGTCTACGACAAGGTGCAGAAGTTCGAGGCCTCGGGAAAGAAAGAGCTGGGCGCCCTGGACAAGGCCAAGCTCGCGGAGGAGGTGATCCGCTTCGCCGAGGAATTCGGATTGGCCCACGAGCCCGCCTTCACCGAGTCGCTGAAGCAGCTCGTGAGCGAGGGCATGGCGGCCTCCGCCAAGGGATTCTCCGAGCCGGCGCCCCTCGCCGTCCCCAAGCCCGGCCCGGTCGCGAAGCAGTTCAGCAAGTTGCGGCGCAGCTTTCTCGACAAGCTCTTCGAGGCGCGCGGCGAGCTCGAGGTGCCGCCGGACGGCAAGGTCGGGATCACGAAGCCCCGCGCCTTCGCGGTGGAACCCGTCAAGCAGGCCTCGGCGAAGCTCGACGCGGTCTTCTCCCTCCTCGAGGATCGCATGCTGGAGCGCCCCAGCCCTGAGGTCGCCAAGGCCGCCGAGGCGATCGGTCGCGACGTCGACGCCTTGGTCAAGGAAGACCCGGCCAAGGTCGGACCGGAGTTCGAGGGCCAGGTGGGCGCGGAGAAGGCCGCCGCGGTCGCTCGCCTCGAGCGCCTGCTCCGCGGCCTCGAGTTGAATCCCGACTGGGCCGCGGACCATCTGGCCGCGGAGTACGGCAAGCCCTTCGCCGGTCAGGCGGAGCTCGAGGCGGCCTATGCCCGGTCGGCGGAAGCCGCGCACGGGGATCGCTACGGCGAGCTGCTCGCCGACGTCTGCTCGCGGCGCGACGCCAAGGTTCCGCCTTTCTACCAGCTGGCCAAGCTCACCCTGGAGGAGATCTCCCGGCATTCGGTCGGCTCGGAGGAGTTCCGCGACTTCCTCGACCGCTACGCGATGGTCCGCGACCTGGAGATCGAAAAGTCCGGGAAGGCGAAGGCGGCCGAGGCGCCAAAGCTCCCCGGTTTCTTCGACGACATCCCCTTGGCGGCTCACGGCTCGCCGCTCGGCAAGTCCGGGCATTCGTCCCCCGACACGCTCGCCCCCGACACGGTGCAGACGCCCCCGCCCAGCCTTAGCGGGGTGAAGGCGAAAGGGCCGGCGCCGGAGTCGATCTCTCTGGACTGGGCGGCCAACGACACGATGGCCTCCACCGCCAAGCCGAAGTCGGCGGGGATCCTCGCGCCGCTTCCCGAGGCCGTCCCGGAGTCCACTTGGGCGCCCGCGCCGGCCGAGGCGAGCTTGGTTCCCGACGGCTCGGTCGCGGGCATCGCGAATCCCGCCCGCAAGGCCGAGATCGCGAAGGCCTGGGTTGCGGCCTACGAAAATCCGAAGAGCCCCTTGCACGGGGACGCGGAGTATCAGGCCTCCTATCAGGCCGCGAAGGCCTACCTGAGCGCGGTCGAGTCCGGCAAGGCGCCGCCCGAGGCCGGTTTCGTCGCGGATTACCACGTCACCGCCAAGGACGGGAAAGGCTCCGGCGTCCTGGCCTTCGCCGATCCGAGCCAGCCCCCCGAGAAGACCTGGGAGGTCGCGGGAGAGGACGGGCAGGGGCGATGGCAGTTGAAGAACCTGAAGACCGGAGAGACGCGGAGCTTTCAGGTCTTGTTCCAAGACAAGCCCGCATTTCTCAAGGGCGATCGCCTGCGTTTTCTCCCCATGGTGGCCGGGGCGAGCGACGGCCCGCTGCGCCCCCTGCGGCCCGCGGGCGACGGGCAGGCGCTGTGGATCGGCCGCGACCCGTCCCAGTCCAACGTCGTGGTCTCGGAGGATTTCGTCTCCCGCCTCCACTGCAGCATCGAGCGCGCGCCCGAGGGCTGGTACGTCGCCGACCGGCACAGCAGGAACGGCGTCTACGTCAACGGCGCGAAGGTCGAGGGCAGCGCCTGGCTCAAGCCGGGGGACGTGCTTTCGACGAAGGACATCCATGGACAGTTTCATCTCTTGGGGGTCTTTGAGCCTCCGATCGCAGCCGCCGCGCCGGCGCCGAAAGTCCCGGCCAAGCCCTCCGGCAACGCCGGCCTGTTCGGCGAGGCCGCGCCCATCCTCCACGGCGACGTCGATCTGAAGGCGCCGCCGGTGCACCGGCTCAAGCCCGACGCGGGCTCCGGCGAGGTCGCCGCGGTGACGACCCAAGGCGCGGGTTACGGCAAGAAGAACGAGGACAACGTGCTGGTGATGCGGGGCAAGGGCGGGCTGCTGATGCTCGACGTCGACGGCATGGGCGGAGAAGGGCACGGCGACGTCGCGGCGTTGCTCACCGCCGAGGCCTTTAAGGCCGAGATGCATCGCTCGGGCGACGAGGGGCAGGCCTGGGCGCTCGCCAACAAGACCGTCCGGCGCTTCAACGCGGAGTTGCATCACCTCACCGGAGGCAAGGCGAAGTGGGCGAAGCCGGAGCAGGTGCAGCAGGCCCTGGCCGCGGCCCGCGCCGGAATCTTGGATCCCGCGGCCCCGCTGCCCGAGCAGGGCGGCGCGGGGGCGGTGGCCGTCGCGGTTCGCGTGCATCCCCCGAAGCATCCCGGCGAGGCGCATCGCGCGGAGTTCTCCTGGGTGGGCGACGCCCGCGCGATGATCCTGGAACGCGGCTCCGACGGAAAATGGCATTGGGTCTTCCGGACGGTCGACGAGGGTCTGCCCTCGGTGCCCGGCATGCTGCGCCCCGGCGAGGACTACGAGTTCGGCGGCGCCCGCAAGACCCTCGCGGGCGCCCTGCACCCCATGGCCAATGTCGTGACGAACAGCGTGGGCAAGGAGGGTGCGGTCGCGGTGAAGAAGACCTCCGACGGGGAATTCCCCGCGCCCGGCACGGCCACCGGCGCGAAGGAGGCCGGCAAGGGCTACGAGGCCGGCGTCGCGCTGAAGCCCGGGCAGATGATCCTGGCGGGCTCCGACGGCTTTTGGGAAAATTTCGGCAGCACCCGCGAGGTCCTCGACCTGATCCAATTCTGCAAGACCGCCGAGCAGGCGCGAGAGGTCTTGACCCACGAGGCCCACCGCCGGATGGAGCTCCTCGCCGAGGCCCGCGCTTGGCTGGGGAATCCCGCCGCCAATCCCATGCGTCTCGAGCGCTATCCCTTCGAGCACCACGGCAAGAAACAGTATATCGACGCGAAAGGGCGCGTCTTCGACGCGCCGACCGGGGGCAAGGCGGTCAATCACTTCAAGACGGACAACTTCAGCCTGATCGCCTACCTCCACAACCCCGCCGCGGAGGCCGCGTCCGCGGCGGCGCCCGCGGAGCCCCTGCCCGCCGCCGCCCACGCCAAGGCCGGGCCCCATCCCGTGAAGATGCTGCCGATGGTGCCGGGAAACATCCCGGGCCTGCGGAGGCTGGATCATGCTTGGATCTACGTGATGCCCAAGAATGCCGCCGAGGTCGTGATCGGCCGCGACGCCTTCCCCGTCTCCCAGGAGACCGCGGGCGTCTCGTCCAAGCACGTCCGCCTGATTCGCTCGGTCGGCAGCGTCTTCGTCCAGGACATGGGCTCGCGCAACGGCATGAAGGTCCTGCGCGACGGCAAGGAGGCCTTCGCCTGGAAGAGCCACGATAGGACCCCGGGCCCCACCTTCGCGGTGCATCCGGGCGACCAGATCGTGATGGGGGGCACCGCGGTGCAATTCTTCGGCTCGGAGTGAGAGTCGCCTCAGTCCCGCAACCAGCCCGCGGTCCGCTCCGCGTTGCGCTTCGAAAAGTAAAGCCAGTCGTGGAAATCCCGCAGGTAGAGCGGCAGGGGCTGCCCCAGGCGGCGCGCGAGGCGGCCCAGCGGGGTTTCCCGGGAGGAGAAATAGCTCTGCCATCGGTCCTCCTCCAAGGAGGCCATGATTTCCGAGACGAGGCGATCCTCCCGCGAGAGGCCGCGCATCGCGATCTCGCCGTTGAAATGGCGGAAGTGCTCCCACTCGTGGACCACCGCCTCGAGCCTCAGCATCAGCTCCTCGTAGGCCGCGTGGCTGGTTTCGCCCCCGGCGCGGGCGGCGGGGCTCAGCTCGCGCACCAGGATCAGGTCCCGCTTCATGCCTTCGAAGGCCTTCACGAAGAGGGCGCCGTCGCAGCGCCGCGCCAGGCCCCAGGCGCGGAACAAGGCCTCGAATTCCTCCTCGCCGGCGACGCGCAAGTCGAGGCGGCCCTCCCGCAGGTCGCGGACGAGGCGCTGCGTGGCGCGGTCGGGATTCCATTGCAGCAGCTTCAGCAAGGTCTCCGCTTGCAAGGGCCCTCGGGAGCCCAGGGCCTCGAGGATTCCCGATTGCAGTCCCAGCTTGGCGCGCAGGCGCTCCTCGGCCGAGGCCCGCCGGGCCTTTTCCTGGGCCCGCAGCACCGACACGACCTTCCGCGCCAGGCGGATATCGTCGAGATAGGCGTTGTGCGGGGTTCCGCGCAGCTCGTAGGCGATCTCCTCCGGGCCCAGTCCCAATTGCCCCCATTCGCGCAGCAGGTCCGGCGTGGCCTCCGGAGCCTCCTGGGCCTTCAGCTCGCGCAGCTTGGCCGGAATGTCCTCGGCCGCGAGGATCAAGAAAATGCGGCGCAGGGCGAGCTTTCCCAAGGACGAGCGGGAGGCGTAATGCAGGGCGCCGCGCAGCGCCGCCTCGGGGTAATCCTTCGCGCCCCTTCCGAAGATGCGGATCATTCCCTCGGCCTTGGCCTCGTCGCCTCCCGCGTGTTCGTGGATGAAATTCAGCAGCAAGGGAATGTCGGCGGGGAGGTAGCGGGCCCAATGGCGCCCGACGGCCCCGGCCAGACGCCGCGCGAAGGCGGCCGGATAGAGGGGATCGGGACGCGCCCTCAAGGCGTCGCCCAAGCCCAGGGCATGAAAGGCCCGGCTCAGGCTGGGCCGGGAGAGGTCGGTGGACATGAGATAGAGGAGCAGGCGCAGCGATTGGCGGCGGCGGGTCGGATTCGCCTCGCCGAGCGCGTGCTCGAAGCCGAATTGGAGGACGGAGAGATCGAAGCTGCCGATGCCGCTGCGCAGCCCGTCGTAGGAGAATATTTTTTTCACCCCTTCGGCGATCAGGAGCTGCTCGTAGCCGCCCGGAGTCTTCGCCTCCGCGTAGGCCTCGAGCAGGCGCTCGCGCCACTCCTCCCGGGGCAGCGGCGTCTCGAGCGCGGTCTCCAATATCTCCTCGCTGTAGACCTTGGGGCCGGTCGGCGGAAACCGGGGACGAAAGCGCGCCGCCAGCGCGGCCGCTGGAGGCGCGGCGCCGATTCCCTCCAGGCCGGACATCCGGCTAGTTGCGAAATCGGGGCGGGCGGCGGCGAGCTTAGGGACCGCGGAAGCGGCGAGGGCGAAGGCGCTCGCCTCGCGCAGCCATCCCTTGGGGCGCGGGCCGCGGGTTTCCGATGCCCGCGCCGCGCGCCATTCCAAGCTCGTCTCGAGGGCCCGCCAACCCGAGCCCAAGAGGCCGCGGCCCAGTCCCGCGCCGGCGTGGGCGTGCAGGTAGGCCGCGATTCCCTCCAGCCAGGAAAATTTTTCATTTTCGCCGAGAAAGCCGTGCTCCAGGCCCTTACCCAGGATGGCCCCGCCCAGGAGGGAAGATTGCGTCAAGACCAGGCCCTTCCATGGCGCGGCGGCGGGCGACAGCACCGCCGTCCGTTTTGCCACGGTCGCGCCAAAGGCGGCGCCGAGCTTTATCCCTGCAAGGAAGAGGGCGCCGGCCCGCCATTCTCTCGCCAGAGCGGCAGCGTTCCAGGTTGGCCTTTCTCCGAGCAGTTGTTGAATTCCCTTGCCCGCCAACAGCATCGCCGAAGTCTCTGCCGCGAAACCGGCGAGCGAGGCGGCGAGGCGCGCGCCGGCGCCGCGGGTCAGCGGGCCCGCGACGGGGGAACCCAGGAGGAATCGCAGCGAGGCGAGGCGCGTGACGCGAAAGGCGAGGGAGGCGGCCGTCATGCCGAGGACGCCGGCGGGGTGCAGGGCCTCCCGCGTGAATCGAGCCAGCATCGCCTCGGCGCGATCCGCGCCGCGGCCCTTGCCTTCCAGCAGGCCCAGACGGCGTAGGGCCTGCGCCGTGACCTCGGCGTCTCCCTTTGTCGCCAGTTCGGCATAGACCTTCGCGGCGGCGTCCAGGTCGCCGCGACTCTCGCGACGCAGGGCCCAGTGCAGGATCCCCTGTGCGAAGAGCCTGGGGTCTTTTTCTTGGAGCAGGGCGTGGAACTCGGGATCTTGTCGGAAGGCCTCGCGCAGAAAAACGAAGCGCGGGTCCTGGCCGGGACGCGGGGCGGGCGCGGAAGGCTTAAGGGGCAGCGAAGGGACGAGCAAGGCGGACTCCGTCATCGCCCGCGATGATCCCCCTAAGACCTCGCCGGGCATTGGCCTTCGAGCCCGAAGCATGAATTGGATGCCTGATTTTCGACGGGGCCCTTCGGATGTTGCCAGGGAAGGGTAAAATCAATATAACTTATTGAAAAATAAAAAAAATATTTTTTGAAATTTTCTGTACGCTTCTCTTAGGCAAAAGTCGGGAGCGCTCCTTATAATGATAAGCATCCGATCGGAGGAGGTCTCTTGGTCCCATCCTTTTGGGAATGGCGGAGTTTGGGGGAGGGTCCCGTGGTGGCGAGCGCCATCCACGACGGGCACGAACTGCGTCCGGAGGTGGCGGAGCGGCTCGCCTTGTCCGAAGCGGATCGCCGTCGCGAGGAGGATCCCTTCACGGTGGAGTGGACCGCCGTCGCGCCGCATCGGATTTTGGTATCGCGCTCGCGTTTCGAGGTGGACTTGAATCGCCCTCGAGAAAAGGCGGTCTATCTCGTTCCGGAAGACGCTTGGGGCCTGCGGCTCTGGAAGGAGCCGCCGACCGGGAAGATATTGCAAGACTCGCTGCGCGAGTACGACGCATTTTACGCGGGAGTCGAGGAGCGCCTGCGCGAGCTGGAGCGGCGGCACGGCCGCTTCGTCCTCTACGACATCCATTCCTACAACCACCGCCGCGGCCATCCCGCGGCGCCGCCGGAGGACGCGGGGAAGAATCCGCAGGTGAACGTCGGCTCCGCCTCGGCCGACCGAGGTCGTTGGGGACGGTTGATCGAGCGCTTCGTCGCGGACTTAGGCGCGGCGGACTTTATGGGCGCCCGCCTCGACGTGCGCGAGAACGTCAAGTTCTTCGGCGGGAATTTTCCGCGTTGGGTCCACAGGACCTTCCCCGAGACGGGCTGCGCCCTCGCGCTGGAGTTCAAAAAGATCTTCATGGACGAGTGGAGCGGGGTCGCGGAGCCGGAAAAGATCGAGGCGATCCGCGCCGCCCTGGCCGCGACGGTACCGGGGGTGCTGGAAGAGCTGAAAAGGATGGAGAGGCCGCGATGAAGTCCGCGCACGCGCCGTTGACGACCGAGTGGTTTCGCGAGGTGGAGGCGCGCCTTGCCGAGGGCCGGCCCGTGCGCCGCAGCCTGCCGCGCGGCGGCCGCCTGCATATCGACCGGCACCTGCCGTTTCTGTGCGTCTACCGCGATCCCCCGGGCAAAACCTCCGGAGGCACCGAGCGGCTGATCACCGGCGAGGCCTCCTACTTGGTCGCTTCCGCGGCGCCGGAGCTGCGCCGCGGCCTCGAGCGCTTAATCGAACTGATCGTCCGCGTCCAGGAGCGGGAGTTCGGCGCCTTTCTATTGCTCGAGCTTTGGGCGGGGCCGCCCAAGGGCAAGGCCGCGGTGACGCAGGAGGAGCTGCAGCCGGCCTTCACGATCCGCGCCCGCGAGAGCCGCGAGCTCTCGCCGACCTTGCACGCGCTGGAGGCCTCGCTCAAGGAAGGCTCCCGGCCGCGCCGTGAGGCCAAGGTTTGGTTTCACCCCGGGGAGCCTGAATGTCCGAAGGGCCTCGTGCCGTTGCTTCCGCCGAAGCGCGCCGCGGCCCTGCGTTGCCACGTGATCGGCCTGGAGGTGCGGCCGATCTACCTGCATCCCAAGACCCGCGAGACCTTTCCGCTGGTGCGCCGCGCCCTGCAGCGCCTGCTGGGCCGCGCCTTCAAACTGGCCTTCTTCGAGTTCGTCAAGACCCGCACCACCCACCAGCCCCCGCACTTCCTGGCCTTGGGCCGGCGCGCGATGGTGAAGGCGGTCTGGGAGGTCGACCGCCGCTTGGCCGAGATCAGCTCCGCTTACGATTTCCTCCTGCTGGTCACGCCGGTCAACGCGCAGCAGGCCTGGCTGACCTTCCAGCGCGACAAGTACGCGAGGGATCCGGTCTTCCATTACCGCCCCATCCCGGTGGATCCGCCGCTGCTCAAGCGCCGCCTCTACGAGATCCCGATCGAGCGCGTGGAAGACCCCACGCTGGCGACCCTGTTCCGCGAGAAGCAGGAAGAGATGGACCGCGACCTTACCATGCTCGTCGACCGCGGGACTTCGCGGTTTCTCTACGGGAGCCTTCAGCTCTATGGCGGCGTAGGGTCGGGCCTGCTCGCCGTCGCGCATCGCCTGCTGAAGTCCTTCCCGCCGCGCAGCCGCGAATCGCGACCCGGTTGGGAGCTGGACGCCAAGGCCTTCGCCGAACGGGCTCGCGAGGAATTCGCTTATTATCGGAACAAATATCCCAAGTTCACCGCGAGGGTGGAGATCCGCGACGATATCGCCTCGGGACTCATGGTCTCCCGCGGCCATCTCTTGGTCGGCGCGCACACGAAGATTCCGGTTTCCCGCGTCGAGGCCCTGCTCAATCACGAGGTGGGGACGCACTTGGTCACCTATTATAACGGGCGCGCCCAGCCCTTCCGACAGCTCTATTCGGGCCTTGCCGGATACGAGGAGCTGCAGGAGGGCCTCGCCGTCCTCGCGGAATACTTGGTGGGCGGCTTGAGCCGCCCGCGCCTGCGCCTGCTCGCCGGTCGCGTGGTGGCCACGAAGGCGATGGTCGAAGGGGCGGACTTTCTCGAGACCTTCCGGCTGCTCACCGAGGGCTACGGCTTCGAGCGCAAGGGCGCCTTCACGGTCACCCTGCGCATCTTCCGCGGCGGCGGGCTGACCAAGGACGCGGTTTACCTGAGGGGAGTGACGGCGATCGGCCGCTACCTGCGCGAGGGCGGCGCCGTGGAGCCGCTTTTCGTCGGCAAGATCGCCGCCAATCACGTGCCGATCATCCAGGAGCTGCAGTGGCGCAAGGTCCTGAAGCCGCCGCCCCTGATGCCGCGCTACATGGAGCGTCCGGAAAGCGTGAGATTGCTCGAACAACTGCGTCGAGGCGTCGACGTCCTCGACCTGCTGAAAAGGAGAGGGTTATGAAATTGGGATTCGTGGTCAACGACATCCAAACCGAAGAGCCGGGCTACACGACGACGCGCCTGGCGATGGCGGCCCTGAACCGAGGCCACGAGATCTGGGTGATGGGCGCGGGAGATTTCGCCTACGACATGGACGAGAATATCCACGCCCGGGCCCGCGCCGTGCCAAAGAAAAAATACAAGGCCTCGGAGAATTTTCTGAGAGACTTGCAGGGAAAGCACGCCAAGCAGGAGAGGATCACCGTCGACGACCTCGACGTCCTGATGCTGCGCAACGACCCTTCGGTGGACCTGGTGCACCGCGCCTGGGCGCAAGCGGCGGGTATCACCTTCGGGCGGGTGGCCATGCGCCACGGCGTCATCGTGCTCAACGACCCGAACGGCCTGAGCAAGGCCCTCAATAAGATGTATTTCCAGCTTTACCCCGAGGAAGTCCGGCCCAAGACCCTGATCACCCGCGACCGCGAGGAGATCAAGGCCTTCGCCAAAACCCACGGTGGCAACATCGTGCTGAAGCCTTTGCAAGGGTCCGGGGGGCAGGGGGTGTTCTTAGTGAGGCCGGACGATCTGTCCAACATCAATCAAATGATAGAGGCCCTTACCCGGGACGGCTATATCATCGCCCAAGAATACCTTCCGATGGCGGAGGAGGGGGACACGCGGCTGTTTTTGATGAACGGCCAACCGCTGAAATACAAAGGGAAGTACGCCGCCTTCCGCCGGATCCGTACCGGCGAGGACCTGCGCAGCAACGTCCATGCCGGCGGCAAGCTTCGCCAGGCCGTCATCACCGATACCGCGCTCAATATCGCCGAGATCGTCCGTCCTCGCCTGGTCGAGGACGGGATGTTTCTGGTGGGGCTGGACATCGTGGGCGACAAACTGATGGAGATCAACGTCTTCAGCCCCGGCGGCCTGGGCAGCGCGCAGAAATTCGAGGGGGTCAATTTCACCCACGCCGTGATCGAAGCCATGGAGCGGAAAGTGGAATACATGGGCTATTACCGGCGCCTCTTCGACAACCGGGAGATGGCGACCCTCTAGCCGCCCGCCTTTCGCTTGATCTTTCCGGGCTTTTCCCGTTAGGACGGGGCCCGGAGAATTTCTCATGTCGCTACAAGCCTGGCTTTGGATCGGTTTTCTGATTTTCATCCTGGCGATGCTCTTGCTGGACCTGATGGTCTTCAACCGCAAGTCGCACACCATCCGCATCAAAGAGGCCATCCTCTGGAGCATCTTCTGGATCGCCCTGGCCCTCATTTTCAATGCCGGGATTTGGTACCTGGAAGGGCACGACTTGGCCCTGCAGTTCTTGAGCGGCTACCTGGTCGAAAAGTCGCTGAGCGTCGACAACCTCTTCGTCTTTCTCCTGATCTTCTCCTACTTCAAGGTGCCGGGGATCTATCAGCACAAGGTGCTCTTCTGGGGCATCTTCGGGGCCTTGGTCTTTCGCGCCATCTTCATCTTCGCCGGCATCGCCCTGCTCGAAAAATTCCACTGGCTGATGTACATCCTGGGAGCCTTCCTGGTCGTTACCGGCGTCAAGCTGGTGTTCGAGCAGGAGAAGGAGATCCATCCCGAGAAAAATCCCATGCTCAACCTCGTGCGCCGGTTGATCCCGGTCACGCCCAATTACGAGGGCGACCGATTCTTCCTCAAGCGGGCCGGCAAGCTGATGGCGACGCCGCTCTTCATCGTCTTGGTGGTGGTCGAGACCACCGACGTCGTTTTCGCGGTCGACTCGGTCCCGGCGGTCCTGGCGATCAGCCGCGATCCCTTCATCGTGTTCAGTTCCAACGCCTTCGCCATCCTTGGGCTGCGCGCCCTGTTCTTCGCCTTGGCGGGAATGATGCAGGCCTTCCACTACCTGCACTACGGCCTCGCCGCGATCTTGGCCTTCATCGGCGTCAAGATGATCCTGTCGGGCTGGTACAAGATTCCGATCGCCTACGCCTTGGGGTTCATCGCCCTTTCGCTGATTCTCTCGTCCTTGGCCTCGGTTTTTTGGCCGAAGAAAGAGCCTCCGGTGGCTGTCGAGCCGCCGCCGGCGCATTAAGCTTCGGGTGTCCCTTTCTCCATCACGCCTTCCAAGTTTCCTCGCTGCGTCTTTTAATTTCCCGGCACAGCCCGGAAAAAATCGCCTTGTGCATCGGGTAGAGCAGGTACCAGTAGAGCAGGCCCGGCAGGCCCTTCGGCTCGAAGTAGGCGGTCTGCACGAAGAGTGAATGAGAATCGGCTCCCTCCAGCGGCTCCGCCTCGAGTTGGAGCCAGGCGCGGCCTGGAACCTTCATCTCCGCGCGCAGGCGGACCAGCCGGTCGGCTACCACCTCCTCGACGCGCCAGAAATCGAGGGCGTCGCCCGGGACCAACTGGTCGGGATTGCGCCGGCCGCGCCGCATCCCGGGACCGCCGACCAGGCGGTCGAGAAGGCCGCGCAGCCGCCAGGCCCAATTCGCGTAGAACCAGCGGCGCTCGCCGCCGATCCCGGAAAAGATCGCGAAGACCCGCTCGGGCGGGGCCGCGACCTCCGTTTCCCGCACCTCGAGGATCATTCCCTCCCGTTTCTCCAGCCGTGAGGCCGGCGGCGAGCCCGGCTTGAAGGAGGCGTGGGAACCCGACCAGATCGTTTCGACCTGACCCTGGCTGATGCGGTCGAGGGCGAGGCGCACCGCGGCCTCGTAGCCGATCGGCCGGACCGAAAAGACCTCGAGGGCGGAGCGGTCGCGGCAGACGACGTCGTGCTTGAGGCCGTCGATCAGGGGCCGCGAGATGGAGGCGGGGATGGGCGTGACGAGATCCACCCAGTAAGAGGAGAGGCGCGGCGTCAAGACCGGCACCTCGATCAGGCGGCGCCGCAGTCCGCGGACCTTCGCGTAGCCCAGCATCATCTCGCGGTAAGGCAGGACGTCGGGACCGCCGATCTCGAAGACGCGCCCCTCGCTTTCGGGACGTTCGAGGGCCTCGATCAGGTAGGCCAGCACGTCGCGCACGGCGATGGGCTGGCAGAGGCTCTTCACCCAACGCGGGCAGATCATCACGGGCAGCCGCTCGGCTAAATAGCGGATCATTTCGAAAGAGATGCTGCCCGAGCCCACGATGATCGCGGCCCGGAACTCCGTCACCGGGACGCCGCCCTCGCGCAGCAGGGCACCGACCTCGTGGCGGCTTTCCAGGTGCGGCGAGAGCGAGGTCTCCTCCGAGCCGAGCCCTCCCAAATAGATCAAGCGCTTCACGCTCGCCGCGCGCGCGGCCGCGGCGAAGTTCCGCGCGGCCCTTCGGTCGCGTTCCTCGAAGCCCTCCTCGCCCGCGCGCATCGAGTGCACCAAGTAATAGGCGACGTCGATGCCCCGCAGGGCCACGCGCAGGCTCCCGGGCTTCAGCACGTCGCCTTGGACGGTCTCGGCCCCATTCCAGGTCCGACCCTTCAAGTTTTCGGGCTGGCGCGCGAGACAGCGGACGAAGTGCCCCTTCTCGAGCAGGCGGGGGACCAGCCGGCCGCCGATGTAACCTGTGGCGCCCGTGACCAGGATGCGGAGCATTGGACAATTCCTTTCGAGGCCGGGTAGACTCGCGCCCATCATTCTAAGGAGGTGCCCTATGCATCGCAAAGATCTTTTTGCCCGCTTCGCCTCCGCCGCGGCCCGCCGCGCCGGGCAACCCGCTGCCTTCGGCATCGCCTGCCTGATCATCCTCGCCTGGGGTCTCACCGGGCCGGTCTTCCATTTCAGCGACACCTGGCAGTTGGTGATCAATACGAGCACCACTATCGTCACCTTCCTCATGGTGTTCCTGATTCAAAACACCCAGAACCGGGACAGCGAGGCCATGCACTTGAAATTGGACGAATTGATCCGCGCCAACCGCGAGGCGCACAACGCCCTGCTCGATCTGGAAGAGCTGACGGAACAGGACCTCGACCGCATCCGCGAAAGCTACGCCCGACTGGCGCGGCAGGCCCGCGAGCGCCTGCGCGGCGGCGGCAAGGACGAGGGCATCGTGGAAGTGGAGCTGTGATGGGCGTCTCGCCGACGATCCTGTGGTTCCGGCTCGACTTGCGGTTGGCGGACCATCCCGCCCTGCAAGGCGCCTTGCGGCGCGGCGGGCCGATCCTGCCGGTCTTCGTTTGGGCGCCGGAAGAGGAAGGGGGGTGGGCGCCCGGCGCTGCGAGCCGCTGGTGGCTGCACCAGTCGCTGCGCGCGCTTTCCGAGGCGCTGGAGAAAAAAGGCGCCCCGTTGGTGATTCAGCGCGGCCCCGCGGCGCGGGCCCTGGCGGATCTCGCGCGCGTCAGCGGCGCCGGAGCCGTCTTCTGGAACCGCCGCTACGAGTCCGATATCGTCCGGCGCGACGCCGCGCTCCAGGAATCGCTGCGCGCCCAAGGCCTCGAGGCCGAGAGTTTCAATGCCGCGCTGCTCTTCGAGCCCTGGGAGCTCAAGACGCGGTCGGGCGATCCCTACAAGGTCTTTACGCCCTTTTGGAAGTCCTGCCTGCAGCGCCACGAGCCGGCGGCCCCCGCCCCGGAACCGAACAGGATCGAGGGATGTTCCGGGAAGATCGCGTCGCTGAAACTCGAGGAGCTCGCCTTGGAACCGAAACCCGATTGGGCCGCCGGGATGCGCGCGGTCTGGTCGCCCGGAGAGGCCGGGGCGCGCCAAGAGCTGCGGCGGTTCCTCGTGGAGGCCGTTCCGGGCTATCTCGATGACCGCGACAAGCCGGCCCGCGCCGCGACCTCGCGGCTCTCGCCCTATCTGCATTTCGGCGAGATCGGGCCGCGCCAAATCTGGCATGCGGTCCGGGCGGCCGCCGCGCACGACCGCCGCGCGGGCGCCCAGCGCGGCTCCGAGGGCTACTTGCGGGAGCTGGGCTGGCGCGAGTTCGCCCATCATCTGCTTTACCACTTCCCGCACACCGCCGAGCGGCCGCTGCGCCCCGAGTTCGAAAAATTTCCCTGGCGGCGCGATGCCGTCGCGCTGCGGGCCTGGCGGAAAGGCAAGACCGGCTACCCCCTGGTCGATGCGGGGATGCGCGAGCTCTGGACCACCGGCTGGATGCACAACCGGGTGCGGATGATCGTCGCCTCTTTCCTGGTCAAGGACCTCCTGATTCCCTGGCAGGAGGGCGCGCGGTGGTTTTGGGACACGCTGGTCGACGCGGACTTGGCCAACAACACCCTCGGTTGGCAGTGGACCGCCGGTTGCGGCGCGGACGCGGCGCCCTATTTTCGTATTTTCAATCCCTGCACGCAGGGCGAGAAGTTCGACCCGAATGCCGACTACGTCCGCCGTTGGGTGCCCGAGTTGGCGCGGCTCCCCGATGCCTGGATCCACCGGCCCTGGGAGGCGCCCCCCGAGATCCTGGCCAAGGCCGGCGTCGTCTTGGGGAAGGGCTACCCTCACCCCATCGTCGATCACGCCGCGGCGCGGGACCTTGCGCTGCGGGCCCTCGAGACGATAAAGAAGCGTTAAGGTCATGATTGGAATTCCCAAAAAATCCCCGCGCGGCCGCGGCGCCGCCGAGAATCCGCCCAACCGCTTCGAGCGGCTTGCCTGGGAGGACGACGCCGAGGCCTACGACCCCGAAGCGCCCGGGCCGCAGACGCAGTTTTTCAAGGACAGCTCCAAGTCCCTGATCGTCGCCAACGACAGCCCCGACGTACCCTTCGACGCCAGCCTCAACGTCTACCGCGGCTGCGAGCACGGCTGCGTCTACTGCTATGCCCGGCCCTACCACGAATACCTCGGCTTCTCCGCCGGCCTCGATTTCGAGACGAAGATCATGGTGAAGGAGAACGCCCCCGCGCTGCTGCGCCGCGAGCTCGCCTCGCCCCGGTGGGAGCCTAAGGTCCTCGCGATGAGCGGGGTCACCGATTGCTACCAGCCGGTCGAAAAGAAGCTGAAACTGACGCGCGCCTGCCTCGAGGTCTTGGCCGAGTTCCGCAATCCGGTGGGGATCGTGACCAAGAACCACCTCGTCACCCGCGACCTCGACCTGCTCGCCGACCTGGCCCGCGACAAGGCGGCGGCGGTCTTCGTCTCCGTCACCACCCTGGACGCCGAGCTCGCCCGCAAGCTCGAGCCGCGGGCCTCCTCGCCGCGGCACCGCCTCGAGGCGATCGAGGCCCTGGCCAAGGCCGGGGTGCCGGTCGGCGTGATGACGGCGCCGATCCTCCCCGCGCTCAACGACTCGGAGATCCCGGCCATCCTCAACGCCGCGGCCCGGGCCGGGGCGCGTTTCGCCGGCTACGTGATGCTGCGGCTCCCCTTCGGGCTCAAGGGGCTCTTCGAAAACTGGTTGGAAGAGCACTTCCCCGACCGCAAGGCGAAGGTCCTGCACCGCCTCGAGTCGCTGCGCGGGGGAAAGCTCAGCGACCCGCGCTTCGGCCGGCGCATGACCGGCGAGGGGGCCTTCGCCGAGCAGGTCGCGGCCCTCTTCGCGATGGGCAAGAAAAAGGCCGGTCTGAAGGACCGGGGGCCCCAGCTCTCCGTCGCCGCCTTCCGCCGGCCCGCGGCGCCGCAGCTGAATCTTTTTGGATAATTTCCGGTTGGGGGACGGGGCGAATTTCGCTACACTGTCGCGACACCCGAAAGGTTACGTATGTTCCACGCCAACATGCCTTATCGTCCCTTAGGCCGCTGCGGCACCAAGGTCAGCGCCTTCGGCCTCGGGGGCTGGACCACCTATGGCGGCAGCGTTACCGACGAGAAGACCATCCGAGACATTATCCACGCGGCCTACGGGGCGGGGGTCAACTTCTTCGACATCGCCGACATCTATGCCAAAGGCGAATCCGAATTGGCGATGGGAAAGGTCCTGCGCGAGTTCCCCCGTCACGAGCTGGTGATCTCCAGCAAGGTCTTCTGGCCGATGAGCGAGGACGTCAACGACCGCGGCCTTTCCCGAAAGCATATCCTCGAATCGGTCGAGAAGAGCCTGAAGCGCATCGGTACCGATTACCTCGATATCTATTTCTGCCACCGCTTCGATCCCGAGACCCCGCTCGAGGAGACCGCCCGAGCGATGGACGACCTGGTTCGTCAGGGGAAAGTTTTGTATTGGGGGACCAGCGAGTGGAGCGGCGAGCAGCTGCGCGAGGCGCATCGCCTAGGTGAGACGCGAAACCTCTACCGCCCCCAGGTCGAGCAGCCGCAGTACAGCCTGGTCGAGCGCCGCAAGGTCGAGCGCGAGGTCCGCGAGGCCGCCGCCGAGCTGGGCATGGGTCTCGTGGTCTGGAGCCCCCTGGCCTCCGGCCTGCTCACCGGCAAGTACGACGCGGGTATTCCCGCGGGTTCGCGCCTGGACAAGATCGCATGGTTGCGGGAGGGGATCCTGACCTCCGAGCGCGTCGCGCAGGTGAAGCGTTTCAAGCAGGTCGCCGACGAACTGGATTGCAGCCGCGCCCAGCTCGCCCTGGCCTGGGCCGTCGCGCAGCCCGGCGTCTCCAGCGTGATCACCGGCGCGACCCGCGTCGAGCAATGGACCGAAAACCTGGGGGCCCTCAAGCTCGCCCTTTCGCCGGCGACCTTGAAGGCCTTAGACGACCTCTTTCCGATTTAAGGAGCCGATCATGACCCCCATCTTTTTAGGCAGGGACGCCAAGGGACAGCCCTCGGCGCTCGAATTGCGCATGTCCAACCGCCACGGCCTGATCGCCGGCGCCACCGGCACCGGAAAGACCGTCACTCTCCAACGCCTCGCCGAGGACTTCGCCCGCGCCGGCGTCTCCGTCTTCATGGCCGACGTCAAGGGCGACCTCTCGGGGCTGGCCCAGGTCGGCCAGCCCGCCGGCAAGATCCAAGAACGGATCGCCGAGCTACAGATCCCCGGCTACCAAAACCGCGCCTATCCGACGGTCTTTTGGGATATCTACGGCAAGAAGGGCCACCCGCTGCGCAGCACGGTCTCCGAGATGGGTCCGCTCTTGCTCAGCCGCGTCTTGAACCTCAACGAGACGCAGGAAGGGGTGCTGCAGGTCGTCTTCAAGATCGCCGACGACCAGGGGCTCTTGCTACTCGACCTGAAGGACCTGCAGGCCATGCTCACTTGGGTTTCCGACAACGCGAAGGAGCTCAAGTCCGAGTACGGCAACTTGAGCCCCCAGACCCTCGGCACCATCCAGCGCCAGCTTCTGGTGTTGTCCGAATCCGGCGGGGACATCTTCTTCGGCGAGCCCACGCTGCGCCTCGAGCACCTGATGCAGAAGGATTTTTCCGGCAACGGCGTGATCAGCGTCTTGGACGCCACGCAGTTGATGACCGATTCCAGGGTCTACACGACTTTCATGCTTTGGCTTTTGTCCGAGCTCTTCGAGCAGCTGCCCGAGGTGGGCGATCTCGACCGGCCCAAGCTGGTTTTCTTCTTCGACGAGGCCCACCTCCTTTTCAAGGAGGCACCCAAGGCCCTGCTGGAGAAGATCGAGCAGGTGGTTCGCCTGATCCGCTCGAAGGGGGTCGGCGTCTATTTCGTCACGCAGAATCCGCTCGATATCCCCGAGTCCGTCTTAGGTCAGCTCGGCAACCGCGTGCAGCACGCCCTGCGCGCCTTCACCCCGCTCGACCAGAAGGCGGTCAAAGTGGCGGCCCAGACCTTCCGGCAGAATCCCGAGATCGACACCGAGAAGACCATCACCGAGCTGGGCGTGGGCGAGGCCCTGGTCTCGCTGCTCGATCATGACGGAAAACCGACGCCGGTGCAGCGCGTGAAGGTGGCGCCGCCCGAATCGCGGGTCGGCCCTCTCACCGACGCGGAGCGCGCCGAGCGCGTCTCGCGCTCGCCGCTGGCCGGACAGTACGAGCCGATGCTGGACCGCGAATCCGCTTTCGAGATGTTGAAGAAGCGCCAGCAAGAGCTCGCGGCCGCCGCGGCTCAGGCCGCGCCCGAGGCCGCCCAGCCGGCCCCCAAGCCGAGGGCGAGCCAGCGGCAGGGCGTGGGCGAGGCCTTCGTCAAGTCCGCCGCGCGCAGCATCGGCTCGCAGCTGGGCAACCAGATCATCCGGGGCGTCTTGGGCTCGATCTTCGGGGGAGGCCGGAAGAAGAGCGGGGGCTTCGGGGGCTTGTTCTAGTTTCGGTTTTTGCCTTCGTTCAAGGGCGTCACCCGCGCTCCGTCCTCGAGCTCGTCGCTGGGATAGACCACGACTTGGTCGCCCGGCTTCAGCCCCGCGGCGAGGAGGGCGAGCTCTGGATTGCGGCGTTCCACCTGCACCCGGACCTTTTTAGCCCGGCCCGCCGTCACCTGAAAGACCGCCCAATCCTTGCCGTCGCGAAACAGGGCCCCCACCGGGATCGTCAGCGCCTCCTCGCGGCGGAAGGTGGTGATGTGGTTGTTCAGGCGGAAGCCGTCCGCGAGTCCCTCGCAATGTCCGGTCGTCCCGCTGAAGTCGATGATGACGTTGACCCGCTGTTCTTCTATTCCTAAGGCCGAGACCTTGGTGAAGGCGCCGGGCTCGACCCGCCGCACCTTGCCCTCGAGGGCCCGACACTCGCCCCAGCTTTCCATCCGCACCGCGTCGCCGGGCTTGATGCCCAGGGCGTCCCCCGTCAGGACCTCCGAGACCACCTCGAGCTGCCCGGGGTCCGCGACTTCCATGATGAGGTCGCCTCGCTCAATGGGGCCGCCGCTCTCCCGCTGCACGCGCAGGACGGTCCCGGCGACGGGCGACTTGATCGGCCAGAGGCCGGGTCGGTCGACCTCGGCCAGCAAGTCCCCTTCCTTTACCCTGTCCCCGGGATGAAGCTGGACCCGGCGCAGGTTGCCGGCGACCGGCGAGAGGATCTTGAAGACGTCGCGGGCTCGGGTCTTGCCTTCCTCGACGACCTGCTGCTCGTAGGGACCGAGGCGGGCCTCGGCGATCTCGACGGGGATGGGCTGGGGCCGCAGGGCCCAAAAGATCCCGAAACCCGCGGCCAGCAGGATCGGGATCCAGAACAGCCAATTTTTTCCGCGGTGTATTTCCATGCGCTACTCGCGAACCTTCAAGGCTTCTACCAGATTCGTGCGGTCCAGGCGATGACGAATAATCCAGGCGCTGACCAGCCCCGAGAGGAGCACCACCGAGGAGGCGTAGGCGAAGGTGCTGCGCTCGACGACCAAGGGGATCTCGAAGGATTCGGTGTGCATCAGCCACACTAGCAGGGCCGAGAAGGCGTAGCCCAAGCCCCAGCCCAGCGGCAGCGCGAGGATCAGCTGCACCAGCATCTCGGAGCCGAGGATGCGAAAGACCTCGCCCCGCGTGAAGCCCAGGACCCGCAGGCTCATCAGCTCCCAGGAACGCTCGGAGAGGGCCACGCGGGCGTTGTTGTAGACGACCCCCACCGCGATCACCAGCGCGAATCCGGTCAGCGCGGTGGCGAAGACCAGGATGAAGCGCACCATGCTGCCGCGAAACATCGCGAGGGTGTGGTCCTTGAAGTTCACCGCAGCGATCTTGGGAAGATTTTTCAGCTCGGCCTGCAAGGCGCGCTCTTGGGCGGGATCGACCTTAAGGCCCGCGCTGCTGATCCAGTCCTCATGCAAGAGGTCGCGCAGGGCCCCGCGGTTCATGTAGGCCGCGTAGCCGACCCACTGATGGATGACGCCCGAGACCGGGAGTCGCCACTGCTGCCTGCGCCCCTCCAGGACCTCCGCCTCGATCCAGTCGCCGCTCTTAGCTTGAAGTTTGCGGGCCAAGAGCTGGGTCAGCAAGACGCCCTCCGCGGGCAAGGAGACCCTCCGCCTCTCCTTGTCGATCAGCACCCGCAGCTCCGCATCGTCCGGATACCCGGAGAGGACCGTCGTGACCCGGCGATGGCCGTGCCTCAAGCGGATAGGGACCGCGCGGTAGCCCTCGGTCCGCAGGACGCCGGGGATGTTCGCCAATTCTTCCAGGATCGCCGGGTCCTGGTGGTCCGCGAAGACGACCTCGGCATCCTCGCGCTGCGTGAGCGAGAATTGGGAAAAGATCACGTAGTCCAGGGTGTCCCGCCAGAAGAGCCCGATCATCGTGATCATCATCGCGAAGGCGATGCCCAGCACGCTCATCGCGGTGCGGAAGGGGCGCAGCGTCAGGTTGCGGTAGGTCATCTTGCCCGCGTTGGAGAGGCGGCGCACCCAGCGCATGCGTTCCCAGACGTTCTCGTGGAAGGAAGGCGGCGCGGGCGGTCGCATCCCCTCGGCGGGCGAGAGCGCGAAGACCCGGCGCAGGCTGCCCAGGACGCCCAGCAGGGCGGCGCCTAGGGCCACGGCCATGGCGAGGGCGAGCAGGGCGGGCGGCACTCGATAATCCATCACCGGGAAGTGGTAGAAGTCGGTGTACATCACGGTCAGGTAGCGGCCCATCCAGGCGCCCAGCGCGATGCCGGCGCACAGCCCCAAGGCCGCGATCGCCGAGACCAGCCAAAAATAATGCATCGAGATGGCGAGATTGGAATAGCCCACCGCCTTCAAGGTCGCGATCTGCGGGCGTTGCATCAGGACGAGCCGGCTTAGGACGACGTTCAGCAAGAAGGCCGCCACCGAGAGGAAGATCAGCGGAATCGCGATCGCCATCACCTTCTGCTGCTGGATCTCGTCGCTCAAGAAACGGTGGCTGACCTGATCCTCGCGGTCGTAGGCCCCCAGACCGCCGTAGCGCAGGAGCCGCCGATCCAGTTGCGCGAGCACCTCGCGGGTGGAGCTGCCCGGCCCCAGGATGAGGGTAAGACTATTGAAGCTTCCCTCCATGTCGAGGGCGGCCTCGAGTCCGCGACGCGGGGTCCAGAAGATCCCGAAGTGCCGGTCGTCGGGGATCGGCGTCGCGCCGCGAATCGCATAGATGTACTCGGGGGAGAGGGCGGTACCGACCACATGAAATTTCTTATACTTCCCGTTGACGATGGCGCCGATCGCGTCGCCGGGCTTTAAGCCGTTGGCCGCGGCGAAGCCCTCGCTGATCACGACCTCGTCGTCGCGCGCGGCCTCAGGCAGACGGCCCTTGCGCAGGTAGAGTCGGTTGAGCCGGGGCTCCCCGGAGTCCGGCAGGGAGATGAAGCGCCCCACCGCCGAATCGACGCGGTCGGGCAGGTCCAGCAGGAAGTCGCGGACGATGCGGGTCTCCAGGCTGACCACGCCGGGAATAGCCTCAAGCTCCCTGGCCAGGCTGAGCGGGGCGCGCTTCAAGTCGGCGAAGACGTCGGCGAAGCGGCCCTCGTGATAGAAGCGGGCCTGCGCGGTCTTAAGGGAGGCCTGGGTGGAGAGGAAGGCGACCAGCGCCGCGATGCCGCTGGCCAGGACCAGGGCGATGCTCAGGACCTGGGATTTTAGGTGCCAGAGATCGCGCAGGACTTTACGGTTAAGTTGCCTCACCAGCTCAGCTCCTCCGGGTCCAGGCGCCGCGCATTGCGTTCGACGGAGAGGATCCTTCCGTCCGCCAGGCGCAGGACTCGGTCGGCCATTCCGGCGATGCCCGCGTTGTGGGTGATGACGACCGTCGTGGTCCCCAGCTCCTCGTTGACCCGTTTCAAGGCGACCAGCACCAGTTTGCCGGTGGCATGGTCCAGGGCGCCGGTGGGCTCGTCGCAGAGCAGCATGTCGGGGCGCTTGGCGATGGCGCGGGCGACGGCGACGCGCTGTTGCTCGCCGCCGGAGAGCTGGGAAGGAAAGTGGTCGCGACGCGGCTCCAGCCCGACCAGCCTTAAGGCCTCGAGGGAGTCCATCGGGCGATCGGCGATGTCGGTGACGAGGCGGACGTTCTCCAGCGCGGTCAGGCTGGGGATGAGGTTGTAGAATTGGAAGACGAAGCCGACGTGCTCCCGCCGGTAGCGGGTAAGTTCCGCTTCGTCCGCGGCGCTCAAGTGATGGTCGCGGTACCAAAGCTCGCCGGAGCTGGGCGTATCGAGGCCACCCAGGATGTTGAGCAGGGTGGACTTGCCCCCGCCCGAGGGGCCCAGCAGGACGAGGAATTCGCCTTTTTTAAGCTCCAGGCTGACGCCGCGCAGTGCCTGCACTGACACCTCGCCCATGGCGTAGACCTTGGTGAGGTCTTGGGCCCGAAGCACGATGGGATGGGCGTTGGTCTCCGACATGGGCGTCGCCTCGGGGGCGACGTCCCTAGTCTAATCGAAAGCGTCGAATTGTCCGATGAGTTTTTGCGGCCGGCCGCGGGCTAGGATGCCTGGCGGATTTCCTGCACCGCCGTCTTGGTACGGCGATAGCCGTGGCGCAGCTCTTTTTCCAAAAAGTCCAGGCGACCGTCCAACACTTTCAGGCCCTGCTGCGCCTTGGCCTTGACCGCGGGCGAGTCGGCGGCCTCGCTCTGCCTGAGCAAGGCGAGACGCGCGGCCTGGCAGTCGCGGTATTCCTGGAGGCGCTGCTTGTAGCGATCGAGGGATTTCTTCGCAGCCTCGGCGGGGTCCGATGGCACGGCGCGCAGGTGGCGCTCGGCCGGCCCCGCCGGCGCTTCGGCGGCCGGCGCGGGGCCCGCATCGGCGGAGACCCGTAAGCGCTTCCATTGCTCGTAAAAAAAGGCGCCGCCCTTGGCTTCGACTGTCTTACCTTGAATTTCCCGCGTGTCCATCGCGCCAGCCCTTTCGGCTTTATCGGAGTGCGTCTGGTTGCAGGCAGCGGTTCGAAGAACCGTCTCGAGGTGGGATGAAATGCGTGCCCCCCGTGCCTTCAAGGGTAAACAAAGCAAAGCCAATGCCAAGCATTTCAATTTCTAATAATATGAAATTATTAAGTATTTTTAAAAAATGCGAAACGAGCGGTGGAGGCTGGAAGCCCTCAATTCTGGGGATTTGGGGGGTTTTCACCTCCGGCGAGGGGGGATTCGAGGAATCGGTCCTTCCATTGCGCTGAGGGGAGCATGCAGCTTTCGCGGTGGCCGAACCAACGGTAGCGGTTGCGGGCGACCCAATCGTAGATCGGATCTCGGATCCAGCGGGGGAGGATAAGGAAGGCGTAGAGCAGGGGCCAGAGCCCGCCGAGGTGCCGGGCGATGCGCAGGGCCGCGGTGGATTTTGTGAAGCACTTACCGTCTTCCAGCAGCACGATGGAATCGAGACCGGCCTCCAGCGAGTGGCCTTGCAGCAGCCCCTTCGCGGCCTCGGATTGCAGGGAGGCGAAGCGAAAATAGGCCTTTCGATCCCGGCGCAGGATGAAGGCCACGCTGGCGTTGCAGAGGTTGCAAACCCCGTCGAATAGCACCGCGGCGGACATGGATCCTTCCTAGAGCATTTTTTTCATTATCGCCAGCCGGCAAAAAAGGCCGCCGGGTGCCCGGCGGCCGAGACAGTCAGGAACGGAGCGAGCCCTAACAGCGGCGCGAGAGGCGGCGCAGCGCGCCCAGGGCCAAGGCGAGGGCCAAGGGCAGCATGGCGCTCAGTCTTTGCGCGGATCCCGCGACGTCGAGCGACAGCGCGCAGCCGGCCCCCTCCAGCAGACCGCCCCCGAGGGAAGTGGTGACTGTGGCGGTGAAGGTGCCGGTGTTTTCGAATTCCTTGGTGGAAGTGGTGACGGTCACGGTGTTGACGGCCGTGTCGCTGGGGCCGACCGCCGTCACCGCGAAGCTTATCGTGACGGTCGCGCCGACCGGAATCTCGCCGAGGGCGCAGGTGACGACGTCGCCCGCGTTGTTGCAGCTGCCTTGGCTGGCGGTGATCGGGCCGAGGAAGTCCACTTGGCCGGGCAGGGGATCGTTCAGCTGCACGTCGGTCGCGAGGTTGGGTCCCTCGTTGGTGACGGTGATCGTGTAGGTGAAAGTCTCGCCGAGGGCCACCGATTGACCGCCGGTATCGTCGCTCTTGACCACGCGCAGGACCGCGCCGCCCACTTCGTAGGCGCCGATATCGCAGATGGCGGCCGCCAGGCCGGTGGCGTTGACGGGTCGGACGAAGTTGCGCTGGTCGCGGGTCAAGACGAGGCCGTCCTCGTCCAGACATCCGTCCGGGTTGGCGGTGTCGATGGCGGGGCTGCCTTGCAGCAGGCCGTGGGTCTGCGTGGGGCCGCCGTTGTTTTGCAGGTCGCCGATCCGGGGATCGAGCGGGGTGGAGGTGGCGCCGGTCTGATCGCCGGCGGCGCCGAAGCCGACGCAGTTGTCGTCGACTTGACCGAGCAGGTTGTAGCCCTGGGATCCGAAGGAGCCCACGCAGTCCGCGCCGACGCCCGCGGCGTTTGCGGCGATCAAAGAATTGGCGACGGCGCTTTGGAAACCCGGGGTGCCGGCCGTCAGGTCGCCGTTGAAGTCCACCTCGAAGAGCAGGACGCCGCCGCCGGCGTCGGTGGCGGTATTGCGCGCGATCGTGACGTTGAAGAGCCCCAAGTCGACGCCGTTGCCCTGGGCGAGGGCGTCGCCCGCCTGCAGGTTGGGAAAGCTGGTGATGAAGAACAGGCCGCCGCCCAGGCTGCCGGCGCTGTTGCCGCTGACCGTGCTGTTGACCAGGACCAAGGCGCCCAACACTTGATAGATGCCGCCGCCGGCGCCGTCGTTGGGAAAGAAGCCCAACTTCATGTTCGATAGGACGATCGTGGAAATGTTCTCGCCGAGCGCCTGGTTGCCGCTGACGGTCGAGTTGGTGATCAGGGCCAGCGATCCGAAGTCGCCGTAGATGCCGCCGCCGTCGTTGCCGGCGGTGTTGCCGCTGACCGTGCTGGAATCCATGACCAGCTCGGCCTCGTTGTAGATGCCGCCGCCGGCCACGGCGCTGTTGCCGGAGACCGTCGCGTTTTGCAAGGTCAGGAGGCCCCCGGATTGACGACGAGCAGCGCCGCGTCGACGCACTTGAAACAGCCGCCTTGATGGGAGATGCCGCCGCCGGTCAAATTTTCGGCCTGGTTCTGCGTGACCTGGGAGTTGTTGAGGGTGAGATCCGCCCCGAAGTTGTTGATGCCCCCTCCCTCGACAAAGGCCTTGTTTTCGGTGACGACGACGTCGTTTAAGACGACCGAGACGGTCGAGCCGAAACCGCCCGCCTTGACGAAGGAGATGAAATTCGACTGCTCGCCCAAGATTTGGATGCCGCCGCCGACGAAGTCGTCGCCGTCGCGGATCGTGACGCCGTTGAGGTTGACCGTGAGGTCCGAGCTGCCGAAGGGGTTGATGTCGAAGACGCGTTCCGGTGTATCGGGTTTTAGTCCCGAGGCGCTGATGCGGGTATTGCCGGAGCCGGCCCCGTTCAGCGTGAGGTTGGCGAGAACGTCCAGATCGCCGTCACCGCAATTGTCTTCCTCGGTGCCGGGCAGCGACAAGACGTAGTTGCCCGCGGGGAGTGCCACCGTATCGGGAACCCCGTCACCGACCGCCTGGCAGCCGCCCAAGGCTCCGCCGTTGTTGACCGAGGCGATCGCCTCGCGGAGCGTGCACTCCGGGGTGTCGATGATATCCGCCTCGGTGTTGACGGTGATCGTCGCGGCCTCCAAGGTGGGGCTAAAGGCGAGATGGCCGAATAAGGCCGGGAAGAGGACAAAAAACGGTTTGAATCTCACGGCGGTACCCTCCTACGGCGACTCGAGAGGCGCCATCGGGACGATTTTTGGGATGAATGCGACATTGTCCGACTTCGCGGAACCCGAGTCAAAAAAAATATGGGGTCTCGGCGAACGCGCCAGGGCGGCGGATTGGGGCCGAGGTGTCGTATCAATGAAAAATGATTGAAATCCTGTCGCCCTTGCCGGACACTTTGTCCCGCAAGACCTTTCTCAACCTTAAGTTCCTGGAGCACGCATGGCAAAGCCCTTCCTGACCGACATCAAAACCCTTCGTAAGCGCGCCCGCCAGCACATCGCGGAGGGAGCCGTCACCCCTGGCTACCGCGCCGACCGCAAGATCGTCGTGAAGATCCTCAACGAGGCCCTGGCCACCGAGATCGTCTGCGTCCTGCGCTACCGCCGCCACCACTTCATGGCCTCCGGCATCAACGCCCAATCGGTCGCCGCCGAATTCATGCAGCACGCCGTCGAGGAACAGGGCCACGCCGACGAGATCGCCGCGCGCATCGTCCAATTGGGGGGCGAGCCCAATTTCTCCCCCGAGGGACTGCTCAGCCGCAGCCACGCCGAGTACGTCGAGGGCGATTCCCTGGTCGACATGATCAAGGAAGACCTAGTCGCCGAGCGGGTGGCGATCGACAGCTACCGCGAGATGATCGCCTACCTGGGCAACGACGACCCCACGACCCGGCGCATGCTGGAGGGTATCTTGGCGATGGAAGAGGAGCACGCCGATGACTTGGTCAGCCTGCTCGAGAAGCTTCGCCCCTGACGAAGATCGATAACCTTACCAATCCTGGGCCCCGAAACTCTCGTTGGGGCGCCGGACCAGCACGTAAGAAAATGTCGGCGCGCCGGTATCGGCGACGATCTTTTGTAAGGCCGCGAAGTCCGGCGGGGGCAGGGTCTGGCAGCCCACGCTGCGCGGCGAGCCTGGGAATCCGGCGTGAATTTGGATGGCGAAGCCGTGCGCCCGGGCCGATAACGCCGACTCCCGGCGGTCGACGGCCCCGTCGAAATTCATGTCCCGCGCCACATCCATCAACGAATCCTGCACCGGATTGAAGACCCCCGACAGGCCCGTCTTGTAGGGATAAATTCCGCTGCGCAGCCAGGCCATGCCGCAGATCCTGCCGTTGCAGCTGGCCTGCCCCGCCGGATCCAGTTGTCCAGGGTGCGAGGCGGAGCGCAGCGGGCCGTTGGGATTCAACTCCGTCAGTGCCAGACGACCGTCCCGCCGCTCCGCGCGAAACGCGACGGTTTGCCCCGTGAAGGCGGTGAGGTAGGCGTTGAGCGCCTCGATCGCGCGGCGACGCGCCTCGGCTTGAGCGCGGAGCCCCGCGGCCGGCAGGCCGTGCGTGGGCGCCGGCGGCGGGGGCGGCGGGCTGTCTTGGTCGATCTGGATCACGTAAACCTCGCCCTCGGGCGGCGGCCAGTGGCCGAGGCGGCGCAGGATCTGTTCGGCCTGCCATTCGCGCCGCTCCGGCGTCGCGTCGAAGCCGCGCGTGACGCGCCCCCACTCCGGGGCGAAGCCGGGATGTCCGAAACTGAAATGCCGCGCGGGTCGAGGCGGTGCCCATTCCGGCGGCGCCGCGTGCGGGCGGGCAAAGGAAGCGGCAGGTAATGGGGACGGGGGCGGGAGAGGGGCGATGGGAGGCGGCGCGGCGCCCAGGCCTTTGGCTTGGGGGAATCGGTGCGGTTCGCCGCCGACGTTTATTTTTCTCATGACCCCTCCAGGCTTCCCGAGCGGGAGATTCTCGGCGCTTCCACGGCGGGGTTGTCGAAAAAAATCCAACTCGAGCTCGCGGGCTAAGCCCTCTCCATCCTTAAGGAATTAAACGGATCCCCGAAAGAACGGCCCCTAAGCGATTTTTATCTCTGGAAAAATAGAACGATCGTGCTAAAAAAGGAACATGATCCAAAAAGGCGACATCACCCGACAGTTGATCCTGGAACACGCGACGGCCCTGGCCAGCCAAGTCGGCCTGGAGGGTCTTAGCTTCGGCCGCTTGGCCGAGGACCTCGACCTCTCCAAGAGCGGCCTCTTCGCGCATTTCAAGTCCCTGCAAGGCCTCCAGATGAAGGTGCTGGAACACGCGGCCGAGCGCTTCACCGAGACCGTGATTCGCCCCGCGCTCAAGGCCCCGCGCGGCGAGCCTCGGCTGCGGGCGATCTTCGATCGCTGGCGGCGTTGGCCCAAGGAAAGCCGCATGGCGGGCGGGTGTTTCTTCGTCGCGGCCGCGACCGAGCTGGACGACCGCCCCGGCCCCGCGCGCGACCTATTGGTGAGCCAGCAGAAGGATTGGCTGGAGACCCTGGCCGGCGTCGTGCGCAGCGCGATCGCCGAGGGACATTTTCACCGCCGGGTGGATCCGGAGCAATTCGTCTACGAGCTTTACGGCCTCATGTTGGCCTATCATTATTCCGTTCGGCTGCTGAACGACCCGAAGGCCGACCGCCGGGCGGAGACCGCCTTTGAATCCCTGATGCAAAGAGCCAAGGCTTAAGCCGCCCGGGGCGGCTGGAAAGGAGCCCGTTATGCGCCCCAAAAATAGCACGAACGTTCGATTTCCAATTCCGCGATTCTATCGATTTTTAATATCGGGCATGGCCCGTATTTCCACCGACCTTGCGGCGGCCCTGGCCGAGCGACTGTTTTTTTCGGTGCCTCGGCGCCCGGAGTCGGAGGGAGAGGCAAGGATGCTCGCCTCGGCGCGGCGCTGCCAGTTTGAGTATGGCGGCCGGCGGGTCGTCGCCTGGCGCTGGGGCGATGGACCGACGGCATTGTTGGTTCACGGTTGGGGCGGTAGTGCGGCGCAGATGCTGCCCTTCGTGGAGCCGCTGCGCGGGGCGGGCTATTCGGTCGTGGCTTTCGACGCGCCGGCGCACGGCCATTCCGAGGGACGGACCAGCTCATTGCCGGAGTTTGCGGCCTCCTTAAACGCGGTGGCCGGGAGGTTGGGGCCGGTGGAGGTCCTCGTCACGCATTCGATGGGCGGGGCCGCGGCCTCGCTGGCGATTGCCCAGGGCCTGGCGGTGGGCCGGGCGGTGTATGTGGCCCCGCCGGCGGACGCCTTGGAATGGGTCTATCGCTTCGGCCGCATGCTGAGACTGCCGCGGAAGGTGGTGGAGGCGATGCGGCGCCGCGCCGAGCGGCGATTGAACGTCCGTTTCGATCGCCTCAACACGCGGATCCTGGGGCCGGCCGTCCGCATGCCGCTGCTGGTGATCCACGACCGCGCCGACGCGGAGGTCCTTTGGTACGACGGCGCGGCGGTCGCGCACTCGGTTCCGAACGGTCGCCTCACGATGACCGAGGGTTTGGGCCACCGGCGCATCCTGCGCGATCCTGGCGTGGTCGCCGAGGCGGTGAAATTTCTGGTCGGCGGAGAGGGGCGCGACAAGTCCGAGGAGCGCGCGGCGGCCGAGGCCGGGGCTATCTGCGCCAGCTGCGGGGACCCGATTTCGGAATATTCCGACTCGTCGCCGGAGATCTGTGAAATGTGCGCCTTAGAGCGGGAGCTCTTCGACCGGAAGCTTCGATTAGGCCCGGTAGGCCAAGCCTACCGGGCCTAAGCCCAGGGGGCGCATCCGCGCTCCCCCTTCAACCACCAGCGGTCAGGGTACTGTTTATTTGGATATTTTTAGAAATGGCGGAGAGGGTGGGATTCGAACCCACGGTACGGTTTCCCGCACACACGCGTTCCAGGCGTGCACCTTCAACCACTCGGTCACCTCTCCTATTCGCCGACCCGAAGTAAATTCGGGTCGGCTAAAGCCCGGGGGGCGGTTCCGCCTCCCCCCTCACCCCCATCGGTAAGGTAGGGGGATTTGTCTCTTTTCCTTAATTCCTTGATCCAATTTTTTTCTGCGGAGAGGGTGGGATTCGAACCCACGGTACCCGTTAAGGTACACTCGCTTTCGAGGCGAGCACCTTCAACCACTCGGTCACCTCTCCATTCGCGAGCCCGGAGCAAGTCCGGGCTCGCTAAAGCCCAGGGGGCGCATCCGCGCTCCCCCTTCAACCCCCAGCGGTTAAGGTTGTGGGGAACCATTATTATTGCGCAGAGCCGCTTCGGATTCAGACAACCCTACTTTTTACCCCGCTTCTTTTCTTTCCTCAACCGCTTAAAAAATTCGCTTAAGATCGCGCCGCATTCCCCTTCCATCATGCCGCCGGAAACTTGGGGGTGGTGGTTGAAGCGGCGCTCGTCCTGCAAGGACAAGATCGACCCGCAGACCCCCGCCTTGGGATCCCTGGCCCCGAAGACCACCTTCGGAATTCGGGCCAGGACGATGGCACCCCAACACATCAGGCAGGGCTCCAAGGTCACATATAAAGTCGTGCCCTCCAGTCGCCAGCGCGCCAGCTTGCGGGCCGCCGCTTCGATCGCCAGGAGCTCGGCGTGGGCCGTGGGCCTCCGACGGGTCTCGCGAAGATTATAGCCCCGGCCGACGATCTTTCCCTCGCTGACCACCACCGCGCCGATCGGCACCTCGCCGGCGGCCTCGGCCCGGCGAGCCAGGGCCAGCGCGGCTTTCATGAACTTATCGGGCTGTTCCGCCGGCTTATTCCGCATGGGCCTGCCCCCGATTAGGGGTTTGGCGGCCCGCTGTCAATATTTAAGTGCCCTTCTTCTGTACGCAACTTGGACCCGGTTCGGCCGATAACCTATAACGATGAGGATGGGGAAATGCTTGGGTATTTAGGGAGTTACCGTCATGATCAGCATCGCCTTCGTGGCCGCCATTGGCTTGTATCTTTTCTCCGATTCCATCCGTAAACGCGAAAAGCAGGAAATGAAACGCCTGCGCAGGACCCTCTACTCGCTGTAATCCCGAAACCCGCTTTGCATCGCTCCGGGCTTCCTTTAAATAGGGGCCATGGACGATTACCTCAAGACCGTCGAGCGACGCCTCAAGCGATTCTCGCCTCCCGAAGCCCAGGCCCTGGGCGCATGGCTGAAAGACAAGCCCGTCGGCATCAACCTGGCCCTGCAATTCCTCGAACAAGTCTCCGACCTGAAGGCCAAGACCGGTAAAGACGCCGCCGCACTGCTCGCCGAGCTGCTGGATGAGGTCTCGGCTAAGGACCTCACTTCCAAGGAATTGGGCCGGCGCCTTCGCGATGCCGCCGATCGACGGCTCCACCCTCAACGCCACGCCCACGAATCGGCCTTCGAAGTGTGGCAAAAAGGCCTGTCTTTGCCTTCCGGCGTACGCGTCCAACCCCCGCAAAACTTCGAGGGTAAGATCTTCACGCTTCGCGTGGAATTTTCCGATGCGGAGGGCTTGCATCGCATTTTGGAGCGCTTGTCCGAATCGCTGCGGACGGTCGAGGCCTGGAAAGAACTGGGGCGGTTTTGAGCCTCGGCAATAAGCAACCAAACTCGAAATTTCTCGATAATTTCGCCTAAGGGCGCCTTTATTCGGTGCCCTATGCAGATCCCCGGTTTCCTTAGAGACTTCACCCGACAAGCCCAAGAGTCCATGCGGTTCGCCCGTGATTATTGGCGGCAGCGCAGCCTTGCCCAAGGCTACGCCGAGGCCATGCGCGAGACGACCCAGATCGCCCATGATTACTTTCGGCATCGCGATGAGTGGGTCCAAGGCGTCGCGGGCGCCTCACTGGGCGTCGCCCAGCTCTTGGGCGGTTTGCCGATCGGATTGAACCAATGGGCGATCGACGTCGCTCGCGCGACGGCTAACCGAGGGCTTGGGGCGGGCTTGGTGGAGTTGGTGCGCCATCCGGTCGCGGGCATGTGGGAAGGCGCCCGTTCCGTCGTTCAGGCACTGGATCGTTGGCGCTCCGGCTCCTTGTTGGAGCAGGACTCCTTCCAGATCGCTCAAGAGGTGACGATGGTGCTGGGGACCGGCGGTTTGCTTGCGATGGGTGCAAGAGACCTAGGCAGGGGCGGGCGAAATTTATTTCGGCAGGCGAGCCGGGTGAAGTTCACCCCTCGGGTCTATGGATTTGATTTTCCCGGAGGGGTCCCTGCCTTTGCCGGGGCCGCGTACAAGCCTTCCGCGAGTTTCGCGGCCTGGGACATTCGATTTCCCAGTTTCGATGGAACTCCCTTAGGCCTGGGGATGCTGACCATGGCATCGATTCGCCGGCCTCCGGAAAATTCCATCGTTCCAGCCTCGGGCGAGGCCCCGTCACCTCGGCGCATTCGCGCCGCATGCGAAGCGGAACCGCCTCCGGCGCTTCTTCCCTTGAATGGGAGAACCCCGGAGGAAGCCGCCATCTTCGCGAGCGATTTTCAAAGATACCGATCGCAGGTGAATCAGATTCCCGCTGCCGGTCTTCCCTCCGCGATACAGCGAAGGATATCGGAGTTAATGAAGAGTTCCGCTACGAAGGACTTTGAGCAGGAGTTTTTCGCCTTGGAACTGGCGGACGGCACGGTTTTACATTCCTCCCTCATCCATTCGCGAAATCCCTTTCGAGTGGAAAACCCCGCGGCGAAAAACCGGGCGCTACAGTTATTGATGGACGCGGTTCATCCCCACTTAAGCGGAGGAAATGCGCCGGTGAAGGTTCACGCCTATCACAGCCATCCACGTCGTTCGCGGGTCCATGCCGACGGACGCGCGTTCACCGAGACCAACTCCATCGACTGTCGCGCTTGGGAAGGATATCTGGACGTTTTTGGCCGGCGACTGAGCCGCCTTGGGTTTAGAGGGCGCCTCGAGATCCTGGGAGGGGCCGTTCCGGCGGGTTCGGGACTTCCCGATTCTAATCCCTATGTCGCCGCCTTTTGGAAAAGCCTGGAAGTGGGAGAAGTTCCCTAAACGCTCCAAATTATTTTCTTCATATTATTCGGCCGGTTAGCTAAGTATTTTGCGGTGGGTTTTGGGGAGGTCGCTCACCTTTCCCATGGAGCGGCATGGTTTGTTCGCTGTGCCTGTTCCCGGTTTTTTGTTAAGGTAGCCGGAAAATATGCTGAAAAACTTTGATGAATTTCTTGAGACCAGTTGGGAGCGCAACCAGGTGGTGGGCGCCTGGGGCTTCAATTCCAACATGAACTTCACCGCGCTCAGCCCCGAAGAGACCAATGTCTGGTTCTTCGAGCAGGTTTTTAATTTCCTGCGCGCCTTCTTCGGTCTGGTGATGCCCGACTCGATGGAGATCATCACCTACGACGCCACCCAGCACATTCAGAAGACCGGCCTCGACCAGCAGACCTTCTTGGACGAGCTGATGCTGGTGATGAAAAATCTCAAAGAGCCGCTCTGGACCTTCCGCCTCAACCTCAACATCGTCGGTTTCCTGCGCACCTCCTTCCAGACCGACAATCCGGTGCGCCTGCAGATCCAAGAGCCCTGCAGCTTCATCGTCTGGGGCGGTCCCGACGAGACGGGATTCCAGAATTTTTCGATCAGCTACCACCTCTTTTCGACCGTGGTGCTCGAAGGCGAGAATCAAGAGCTCTGGTCGCTCAACCAGCCCATCCTCGAGAAGGCCCTGCAGAAGTGGGAGCAGCAGTCCGGCCACATGATCGACGTGGTCGACTCGACGGGCGAGGCGCCGGTGCATCGGCACGGCTTCGGGCGCTAGGGCCGGGGCTCGGTTTCGATCCTAGGGAAAAGCGGCGAGGCTTCGCCCAGCTGGTGCGAAGCCGGCATCGCCGTCCACGGCGCGCCCTCCGCGAAGGTCTTGGGGAAGGGCAGCCGCAGCTGGGCGTAGATCTTCTCGCCGGTGAAGGGCAGGAAGGGCGCGACCCACATCCCGATCAGCCTCAGGCAATTGAAGACGTTGTAGAGCACCTGCGCGAGGCGGGCCTCCTTGCCTTCCTTCTTGAGCGTCCAGGGCGCGCTGCTGTCGATGTATTTGTCGACCGCGCCGATTAGGTCCCAGATCGCCTCGAGGGCCAGGTGGCACTGGATATCTCCCTGCAGGTAATCCATCGCCTGGCGCACCTTCTTGCCGGTCTCGCCGGCCTTCGAGATCAGCGGCTTGTCGGCCTCCGCGGCCTCGCCGGGCTTGAGCAGGCCGTTGAAGTACTTCTTCGCCATCCCCATCGAACGGTTGAGGACGTTGCCCAGGTCGTTCGCCAGGTCGGCGTTGTAGCGCGTGATGAAGTCTTCCCAGGTGAAGTTGCCGTCGGCGCCGAAGCTGGAGCCGCGCAGCAGGTAGTAGCGCAGGGCGTCCGGCCCGTAGACGTCGGCCACGTCCAGCGGCGTGACGACGTTGCCCAGGCTCTTGCTCATCTTCTCGCCTTTCAAATACACGAAGCCGTGGCCGAAGACCGTCTTGGGCAGCGGCAGGCCGGCGCTCATCAGCATGGCGGGCCAGATCACGCAGTGGAAGCGGGTGATGTCCTTGCCGATGACGTGAAGGTCGGCCGGCCACCACTTTTCGAAGCGGGCCGGGTCGTCCGCGTAGCCCACCGCCGTCAGGTAGTTGATCAGGGCGTCGAACCAGACGTAGACCACGTGGCCCGCGTCGTTCGGCAGCGGGATCCCCCACTCGAAGCCGGAGCGCGAGACCGAGACGTTCTGCAGCCCGCCCTTGATCAGGCTGACGATCTCGTTGCGGCGAATCTCGGGCAAGATGAACTCGGGGTGCGCGGCGATGTGGTCGAGCAGCGGCTGCTGGTACTTGGAGAGCTTGAAGAAGAAATTCTTCTCGCTGAGCCACTTCGGCTTGGTCTTGTGATGGGGGCAAAGCCCCTCGACCAGGTCCTTCTCGGTGTAGAAGGCCTCGCAGGACTCGCAGTACCAGCCCTCGTAGAGGTCCTCATAGATGTCGCCCGTCTTCAAGATGGCATCGAAGAGCTTTTGCGTGGCCTTGTGGTGCCGCGGCTCGCTGGTCTGGATGAAGTCGTCGTAGCCGATGCCCAGCTTGTTCCAGATCTCGGTGAACTTGCCGCGCATCTCGTCGCAGTAGGCCTTCGGCTCGAGGCCCTTCTCGCGGGCCGCCTTGAGCACGTTGGTGGAATGCTCGTCGTTGCCCATCTGAAAGTGCACCTCTCGGCCCTCCAGGCGCTGGAAGCGGGCGAGGGCGTCGGCGCCGATCTTCTCGTAGGCGGTGCCCAAGTGGGGAACGGAGTTGACGTAGTCGATGGCGGTGGTCAGGTAGAAACGGGTCATAGTCGGCTTTCGAGCGGCTCTTTGAAAAACATCAGCAGGCGCGGCAGATGCAGCTTGGGATTGGCATTCTGCCGCATTTCGCGGCGGAACTCTAGGATTCTCTCCGCGAAGGTCAGCAGCGCGAAGCGGCGCTCGGGGGAGGCCTCGGCGCAGAGGCGGCGGTGGGATTCGAGCAGCAGGCTCTCGAGGTAGGGCGTCAGGCGCTCCGCCTCGTTCAGGCTTTGGCCCAAGGCGTAGGCCTCGTCGAGGCCCAGGGGCTCGGCCTCGCCCCACAGCCTTTCCAAATCCGGCCATTCTTCGGGCGCCTCGCTCAAGAGCAGGGCGAGGCGCGCGGAGCCGTGGGCCAGGCGCAGGCGGCTCGGGTCGAGGGCCTTGCCTTGGGCGCGGAGGATTTCGGCCAAGGCCGAGTCCGGAAGCGGGGAGAAGCGGACCTTCTGGCAGCGCGAGAGGATGGTGCGCGGCACCCAGCCCGCCGCGTGGCTGGCGAGCAGGAAGTAGGTGGCGGGCGGCGGCTCCTCGAGGGTCTTCAGCAGGGCGTTCGCCGCGGCCGCGTTGAGGGCGTGGGCCTCGGCGATCAGGACGACGCGGAGCTTCGACACCAGCGGAGGGAGATTCAGGCTTTTCTTCAGCTCGCGGATCGCGTCGATCTTGATGCGACCGCCCTCGGGCTCGAGGCTCCACAGGTCGGGGTGCTGGTCCGTCGCCGCCTGCTGGCAGGAGCGGCAGGCGCCGCAGGGGGCCTCGGATTCCTTTTCGCAGAGCAAGGCTTTCGCGAGATGGCGCGCGACGAGCCGCTTGCCGACGCCCTCCGGTCCGAGAAAGATCAAGCCGTGGGGCAGGCGACCCGCGAGGCGCATCTGGTCGAGCCGCCGATAGGTCTCGCGGTGCGCGAGGAAGGGCAGGTCGCTCATGGCTTGGCCTCCACGAGCGGCTCGACTTCCTGCAGGATCTTGCGGTGGATCGCCTCGACGTCGAGGGTGGCGTCGACGACGCGGAAGCGCCCGGGCTCTTCTTGGCTGAGGCGCAGGTAGCCTTGGCGGACCTTCTCGTGGAAGGCGTGGGCCTCGGCCTCGAAGCGCCCCTCCGAGCTCTTTTGCCTTGCCAACCGCGCCTTGGCTCGGGCCAAGCCGATTTCGACGGGGAGGTCGAGCAGGAAGGTGCGGTCGGGTTTCAGTCCGCCGGTGGCGAGCTCGTTGAGCTCGGAGATCAGTTGCAGATCGAGGCCGCGCCCGAAGCCCTGGTAGGCGACGGTCGCGTCGGCGAAGCGGTCGCAGAGCACCGTTTTGCCCGCGCGCAGGGCGGGGCGAATCGTCTCGCCGAGGTGCTGGGCGCGGTCGGCGGCGTAGAGCATCAGCTCGGCCAGGGGGCCGAGCCGGCTATTTTTGCTGTCGAGCAGGATCTTGCGGATCTCGGCGCCGATCTCGGTGCCCCCCGGCTCTCGGGTCAGGACGCAGGGCAACCCGCGTTTTTGCAGGGCCTCGGCCAGGCGCTGAATCTGCGTGGTCTTGCCGCTGCCTTCGCCGCCTTCGAATGTGAGGAATAGGGGCATCGGAAAAATCTAGGGGCTTAAAATTGACGAATGCAAGGGAAAATATCGGGGCAAAACCGCTTATCTTAATTTTCGGCCTTCAGCGAGCAAGAAGCGGCGGGCCGGCCTGGCCCTTGAGCCGAGTTCGCTGCCTCGCGCGGCAGGTCCTCATCGACGACGGGATGGATGACTTCGGAGGGGACGGATCCGTTCGGAGAATTGCCGCCGACGATTTTGCTGTCCGAAACTCCGCCGGCGGCGCCGGCCGAAGGCGCCACGATGATCTTGCACTCGAGGTCGCAGCCGGCGCTGAGCTTGCCGTTTTCCGGGCCCGCGTCGCATTCTTCGCCGGCATCCAGCTCCCCATTCCAACATTTGGTTCCGAGCGGCACGCCGCAATCGGCGGGGCAACCAACTTTGTCGGCGAGGTTGGCGATGTCGCAGGTTTCCAAGAGTTCGGTGACGGCGTTTCCGCATCCCGCTTCCGCGACGTTGATTTCCAAGTCCTCGCAAGGATGGCCTTTGCCTCGAAATTCCAGAACGTAGGGCGTGACGTCGGTGCAGCCGCCGACTCCGCCTTCGCAATCGAGGCGAGGCGGGTTCGTGTTGGTGAGCGAGCAGTTGGCTTCCTTGTAACACTCATAGGTCTTGTTCATGCAGAATTGCAGCGCCGTGTCACAAATTTTGACCCCCTGCTGCCCCAGGCCGCTCGTGCAAATCTTCAGCAAAGCCGCGTGAAATCCGGGTTGCGACGGGTCCAAGGCATGGAGCGGAAGCGCGTGGAGGAATAGGATAAAAAACGGGATGAGGGGAAAACGCCGCCGCATGAGACCTCCTTCGCCAAAACCGTCGCAGTAAGAGTAATTGTCTCAGAAAGGGAAGGGGGGCTCAAGGGAGGTGTGGGGATGCTCGCCATTATCGAAAAAAGGCCCCCCTGGTTTTCCAGGAGGGCCTTCCGTGCTTGTTGTGCATCCCTCTTTTGGAGAGGAATTCCTTCTCGGGTCAGTAGACGTAGCCGACGCCGAAGCCGAAGGTGTCTTGCGAGGCGGCCGGCAAGGCGCCTCGGAAGAAGCTGGGCGCCGACGAGCTGTCGTGGCGGTATTCCGCGCGCAGGCGCAGGCCGCGTAGGGCCGGGATATCCACCCCGGTCAAGGGCGAGACGTGCAGGGTCGAGCGCGTCGACCACATGGTCTGCGGGGCGCCGGTGCGGGCGCCGTCGGGATCGACAAAGACCTCGAAGCCCTGGGCGAATCCGACCTGGGAGAGGAAATTGACCCTGCCAGTCAAGGCGAAGGAGTGCCAATTCGTCTCGGCTTGCCCCGCGCCCTCGCCCTCGTGACCCCAATCGTAGGTTGCGGATGCCGTGAAGCGGTCGAAGCCTCCTTGCGTCGCCGCCGAGTCGTTGACTTTCACCGCGGCGATGAAGTCGAGGATACTGCGCAGCCGGCCGCTTTCCGAACCGACGGTCCCGGAACCGGAGAGCGTCAGCCAAGGCGTCGGATTGCCGGACAGGGCGCCCAACCAGCCGATTCCCGCCGAACGGTCCAGGACGTTGTCCCAGCCGTTGATGATTCCGGTCGTCGCGGTCAGGCGGTCCTGGATGATCGGGTATTCGGCCAAGACACCCAGGTGCGTGAAGGGCTCGCCCAAGCCGAACTGCCAGGAGTGACTGATGTGGTTGTTGCCCAGGCTCTCGATGACCTCGGTGCCGATCAGCGTCGCGAACTTTCCGCCGCGCAGGGTGAGCCCGTTGCCGATCGGCAGGCGCAGCCGCGCGTAGACCTGCTGCAGGTCGTACCAGTCGCCGCTGAACGAGGAGCGCGAGCGCGCGATGCGGGAATTCTCGCCCACGCCGAAATCGAAGCGGAAGCCGAAGGGGTTTTCCGCGTCGACGGGCCGGTCGAGGGAAAATTCGAGGTAGTTGAACATCGGCCGGTCGGCCCGCGTGTCGAAAATCCGAAGGGCGTTCTCGCCGCTGCGCGGCGCCCCGAGGTTCAGGGTGTAGGCGGTGTCGAGGAGGACGCCGGGCGTGATGCCGCGGACGAACTGGCCGATCGAGGTCCCCTGCGGAAAGCGGGCCCCGGCCCAATCCGCGAACCGAGCGAGATCGAGCCCGCCCATCACGAACCAGCCTATGGGGTTGTAGCCGCGGCCGCCGAAGGAGTCCGGCGTCTCCGGAACGCTGAGGCCGAAGTTGGGCTGAAATCCGCCGGAAAGCACGAAGATGCCGCGGCCCAGGGAGAAACCGCCGCCGAGCGTGAGCGCCAGCATCGATTGGTTGTCGAGGGCCCGCGTCACCGAGGGGGCGACGCCGAATTGCTGGGAGTAGAGGACGTTGGTGCCGATGCCGCCGTAGACGAAGGCCGAGAGAATTTCCGGCGCGATCCATCCCTCGTAGCCGCCCTCCAGGCCGAAGTGCACGAGGGAGACGTCGTGGCCCGAGCTGTCGCTGAGCGTGCCCAGGCGAAAGACGCCGTTGAGGAAGAAGGCGTTGCGCGGATCCACGTGGAAGGCCTGCCCGACCTGGGTCTGAAAGAGGCCGCCGGAGTAGGTCGGCGCCCCGCCGCCCAAGGCGATCGAGGTGTAGCCGCCGCTCAATTGCAGGCGATAGGGAGGCACGGAATTCCCCGTCGTTGCCGCCGGCGCCGATGCGGGCGCCGATGCGGGATGAGTCGTTGTCGAAACCGGTGGTGTCATGTCGTGAACTCCTAGAGGGCTTTGCAATGCGGCGCCCTGTGGGTTTTCGACACGACGTCAAACGGCTCAGGCACGCACTCCACGCAATTCCCCCGGCCGGAGAAATTGCAACGGAGGTGCCAGGACCATCTTCGGAAAAAAACGTGGGATTTCGTCTGTTTAGACCGGGGGCTGGATTTCGGATCCCAGGCGGGGATGCTTAACTTCGCGGCATTTGCCGTCGATCCGTGCAAGGCGTCGCCAGCGGTTAAGCATAAAAAAACCCCGGCTCCGCGGAGCGGAACCGGGGTTTCCAATTTCAAGAACGCGATTCTAGAAGTTGTAAGCGAACTCCGCCGCCAAGGCGTGCGACAGCGAGGTGCGGTCGCCGCTGGCCGGGTTGATCAGCACGTTGCGAGGCTGCAGACCGGGCTGGACTGCCGCGTAGTGGTGGAGGTCCATCCGGTATTCCAGCTTCATCTTCGCGCCGTCGGTGATCTGATAGCCCGCGCCGAGGATGAAGTTGTGGATCTGCTGGTCGGCTCCGCTGAACTCGCCTTGGAAGTCGTGAAAGTAGCCGTAGCTGAAGAAGATGTCCCAGATGTCGCTCAGACCGTAGTCCAGCACGAAGTAGCCGGCGATGGACTTGGCGTTGGGGCCGAGGACCGTCGGGAGATTATTCTGCTGGGCGTAGGTGAACTCACCCGCGAACAGGAGCTGCTCGGTGAACTTGATCGCGAAATCGAGGTCGATGATGTGGGTCAAGTGCGCGTTGTTGCCGGCTTGCTCCGGACCGCCCGCGTAGCTCAGGCCCAAGGTGCTCTTTTTGCCCTCTTCGCCCCAGTTGTAGCCGAAGCGGGTACCCCAGGAGGGAATCGCGCTGTCGCCCGCGGCAATGGCGCCACCGGCGGGCGGGACGGGGAGACGAGCGCCGGTCAAGCAAGGCGCACCGACGATGATACAGTCGAAGAGCTGGTTGACCAGGTAGAGGTGCATGTCGAAATTGTCCCCGAAGGCCCAGTACATCTTCGCGCCCGTCGCGTTGACCGGGGTGAGGAAGTTATACGAGTTGGGGAAGGAGATCGTGGGGTTGTCGGCCCGGTCGACCAGGTAGTAGCCGATCGGAACGTTGAACCGGCCGATCAGGAACTCGCCGCCCAGGACGCCCAGGGTGACGTAGCCCTGCTCGAGCTCGAAGTTGCTGCCGACGACGCCGCTGTCGGTGTTGCGTCCGCTGCCCGAGAGGAAACGGCCGAAATCGAGGTCGGCGCGCAGGCGGATCTTTTCGCCGAAGCTCTTTTGGATGTCGAGCTCGACTTGATCCACGTAAAAGTTGAAAGTGTCGCGACTCGGAGCGGTGGCTCCGCGGAAGTCGCGCAGCCCGCCGCTGACGTCGCCGATGGCCGCACCGTCGTCGTGCTGCCAGCCGGTGACGATATCGACGTTACCGCTGAACTCTACCCCGCCCGCCTTGGACTCCTCGGCGTGGGCCGGCAGACTGACGCTGAGCGCGAACAGACTGGCCGCGATAGCTAGTTTTTTCATGTTCATCTCCTTCTTTTCTCCAGGATGTCGAGGTTCAAATGCGCCACGAAACCTGTGGGTTTTGTACAAAAATATCCAGGGATTTCCTTGACTTAGGTTGCAAGCCTCATACCAGGGCCGGGAACGAAATCTTGCTTCGATATTCGACCCTTAATGGGCTTGCATCTGTCCTTGGTCCGGCTGCGATTGCCTGAAGCTTGGGCATTTGCCGAAACCTCGGGCAAGAAAAGGCGCCTAAGAAAATCCTCCGTTTCAAAGAACTAAAAGTTATAGGCGAACTCCGCCGCGATCGCGTTTTGCAGCGCGCTGCGGTCGCCTCCGGTCAGGGCCGCCGCAGTGGCCGCGCTGTAGTTATGCAAATCGAGCCGGTATTCGAACTTCAGCTTCGCGCCGTCGGTGATCTGATAACCGGCGCCCAGGCTGAAGTCGTGGATCTGCTGGTCGAGGCCGGTGTAGGCGCCCATTGGGTTGATGTCGTGCAGGTAGCCGTAGCGGAAGTAGAGGTTCCAGGTGTCGCTGGGCGCGAAGCCCAGGATCAGGAAGCCGCCCAATCCCTTGCTGTTGGGGAAACCGGCGAAGGCGCCGGTGATGTTGTCCTGCCGGTAGATGCCCTCGCCGCCGATCGTGATCTTTTCGCCGATGTGAAAATTGAAATCGAGATCGAGGATGTGCGTCAGGTGCGCGTTGTTGCCGAATTGCTCGGGGCCGCCGGCGTAGCTCAGCCCGATGGTGTTTTCACGGCCTTCGCCGCCCCAGGTGAAGCCGAAACGCGTGCCGTAGGAGGGGATGGCGCTGTCCGTGCCGACCGTGGTGCTGATCACATCGGCCAGATTGTTGACGACGTAGAGGCTCCAGTCGAAGGTCGCGTTGAAGGCGTAGTACAGCTTCACGCCCGTCAGGTTGTGCGGCCGGAGGTAGCGGTAGACGTTGGAGAAGGAGACCGCGGTGTTGTCGGCGCGGTCGACGGACTCGAGCCCGATCGGCGCGTTAAAGCGGCCGAAGAGCAGCTCCATGCCGTTGCCCATGGCGATGTTGGCGGTGACGTAGCCTTGCTCGAGGTTGAAGTTGGAGCCCGCCTGCGTGTTGCGTCCGCTGCCGCTCAGGAAGCGGCCGAAGTCGAGATCGGCGCGGATGCGGATGTTCTCGCCGAAGCTCTTCTGGATGTCGAGTTCGACTTGGTCGAGATAAAAATTGAAGGTGTCTCGGCTGGGCCGAGCCAGTCCGCGGAAGTCGCCCAGCTGGCCGCTACCGGAGCCCGCGCCGTCCGCCGCGTTGCAGCCGAGGCCGCCGGCGCCGAAGGAGCAACTGCCGCCCGCTTGGCCGGGGAAGACGCCGGTGGGGCCGTCCGTACTGGCGCCGTCGTCGTGCTGCCAGCCGGTGACCACGTCGACGTTGCCGCTGAACTCGACGCCGCCCGCCTTGGATTCGGCGGCGAGGGTCGGGGCGCTCAGGTAAAACACGGTCAGGGCATAGGCTAGGCCGGATGCGACTAGTTTTTTCATCTCTTTCTCCTCGCTGGAAGAAGGATTTCCCAGGTCACGCCGCGGATTTTGGGTAGAGCCGTGCTAGAGGTATTCCCAAACCCGGATGCGTTTGATTGTTTTCGGGGCCCGACGGGTCCAGCGCCGGGCTTAAGGTGCTATCACTTAAACTTAATTTAAGTGAAATGGAACTTAATTTATATATAATTATAGGTCAAGTTTTTTATATATTTCCTGTGTTTAGCTCCAAAAGCCCATCCTCTAGGCGTCCCGGTGCCCCAGAGGACGGATTCGGCGGGCTAAATGGCGGATGGTCCCGGCAAAGTCAATGATATTGTTTATGCAGTGCGTTACGAATTTTTTAAACGATGGGAGGGCTTTTAACGAGGCCTTGTGGCGCCGGGAGGGGGGCGGCGTCTAGGGAAAGGGGCCCCGCCGACAGGTTGCTGAGACCGCTCCCGGCTTTCCAAGCCGGGAAAGCACGGGGGCGGCTGAGAATTTGTCGAGGACGGTTTGACTTTGCGCGGCGGCGGTTTTAGTTTTACACGGGGCATCGGGACAAGGACGCTATGATTCAGCAGGTTTCGGGAAGCAAACGCAAGGTCTTGGTCGTGGACGATGACCCCCAGATCCGAAAGATCCTGGAACGGATGTTGATCGGCCCGAGCTACGACGTGCGCACCGCCGTGGACGGGCTCACCGCCTTGAACCAGGTCCGCGAGGACCCTCCCGACCTCGTGATCCTCGACATCATGATGCCCGGCATGTCCGGCATCGAGGTCTGCCGTCAGATTCGCGAGTCCAACCCCGAGCACCCCATCCAAGTATTGATGCTCTCCGCCAAGGACTCCCAGGCCGACCGGCGCCGCGCCCTCGAGTACGGCGCCAACGACTACGTCACCAAGCCCTTCCACATCGCCTCGCTGGTGCGGAAGATCCAATACATGTTCGAGAAGCAGGGGATTTAGGTTGTGGGGTCTTTTCGATAGGGTGCAGATCCATCAGCGCCGTAGGGGCGTGTTCGCGAACGGCCCCTACGGACGTTGCGCCTTGACCTATTCGTGGAATGGGCCTGTCATCTCACTTCAAATAAATATTCAATCTCCACGCAGGCCGTTGATTCGCCAACCCGAAGTGAATTCGGGTTGGCTAAAGCCCTTGGGGCCCTGTCACCGCACCTCAAACAAATACTCAATCTCCACACAGGCCCCCATCGGCAGGTCGGTAACCCCGACGGCGACGCGGGTGTGCTTGCCGTTTTCGCCGTAGAGCTCGACCAAGAGTTCGCTGGCGGCGTTGAGCACTTTCGGTTGGTCGACGAAGCCGGGCATCCCGGAGACGAAGCCGGTCAGCTTGATCACGCGGCGGATCTTCTCGAGGCTGCCCAGCTCGTTTTTCGCGAGGGCCAGGGCGTTCAGGGTGCACTGCTTGGCGCCGCGCTGCGCGGCCTCGAGGGTGATCTCTTTGCCGAGACGGCCCTTGTAGGCGCCCAGGCTGTTCTTGAAGATCGGAAGCTGGCCGCTGATGTAGAGCAGGTTGCCGACGCGCAAGGCGGGAACGTAGCTGCCCAAGGCCGGGGGCATCTCGGGGAGCTTGTGCAGCATCTGCAGCAGCTTTTGCTCGATGGCATCGGGTTTCTTGCCGGGTTTCGCCGCGGCTGCCGCCGGCGCGGCGGGCGCCG
>JAANMT010000193.1_pt1 | contig 64058 bp, 43 predicted proteins | sample 7279711 | NCBI WGS metagenome assembly JAANMT01 (sample SAMN14094538, study PRJNA606508) | bioreactor metagenome | isolation source: A lab-scale SPAN reactor treating ammonium-rich wastewater day 1 | place: Ireland: Galway | collected 2017-01-16
AAACCAAGCCGCTGACAAAGTACTGGCGCGACCGCCGCCAAACACGTACCGGCCGCCGCAAATCTCGCACCACCCGCTAACGAACCCTGTCCTGCACCCCAAAAAAGCGCCTGCCGGATTGTAAAGGGTGCCGTCAATTTCGCGATTGTACCACTCGGCGGTTGTTATCGTTTAGTCCCCCGACCGATCGCGGGGCCTCACATCCGCCGAGTAAGGTCGCCATTTCTTGGTCGGTCACAGGCTTGGAACTGCGGTACCTCGCCCAGCCAAGGGGCGTTGCGGAAGGCACACCAGCAGTGCCTCACTTGCCAGAGGTTCTCGCAAGTTAGATTGCGTTCTCCGTCGGCCATAAGTCCCCTCGACCAGGTCGGTCATCGTTGAGGTCGGCGATCGCAATCTGATTGGTGTCCCAGCGGACATTTGGCGCCACATCAACAACCCCCTATGAGGATGAGATTTAACAAACGGCGGTAAACGACCGAACTCCGGGCAAAACGTTGCTTGCTCGGCACGCCCGGTCGTACCCGATTGTCCGCCGACAAGACAGGGATGGATTTTCATCGGGCTGCGTCGTCATAAATGCGGGCAGATCATGACGTTCTCAACAGATCCCAAGCTTTTTCGTGTTGTATCGAAAATTTCGCGAGATGGACGCGGCAATTGGCCGATGCCAATGCCTGCGACGAGCCCCGTTGGGGGGGCCGATCGGCGCCTATTTGCTTCCGCTGTGAGGGGCGCGTTGCTAGAATACGAAAATACGAGCAAAAAATTGCCCTGCTTTGTCTTGCGAAGCGAGCGACGTAAGATAACGTAGGCTGCATGCAGTACACGTCCATTCATTCAATCTCGCTCGATTTCGCCGGCTAGGGATCAGCCGCCGAAAGGCCCTAGTCGCTCGGTCAATCCGTCCGGCGACGAATTTAGAGCAGGGAACCAGGTCTTAGCTCGGGCATGGCCAAACCATCCGTTGAACAACTTCTCGACCTGATCAAACGCAGCGGTCTCGTTGAAAAAGACCAGTTGGCGAAGATTGTATCGGACATCAAGTCGTCGGGGACTCGTCCCACCGAACCCGAGGATCTCGCCCAGCGATTCATTGACGCAGGCCTTATAAGCCGCTGGCAGGCAGACAAGTTGATGGAAGGGCGGCACCGGGGATTCTTCCTCGGCAAGTACAAGCTTTTGGGTCACCTGGGCACGGGAGGTATGAGCAGCGTTTATCTGGCCGAGCACGTGCTCATGCGGCGCCGCGTGGCCATCAAGGTGCTGCCACCCAAGCGAGTGAACGACTCATCCTACTTACAGCGGTTTTATCGCGAGGCCCGGGCTGCCGCAGCGCTCAATCATCCCAATATTGTGCTCGCGCACGATGTCGACCACGACGGTAACAATCACTTCCTGGTGATGGAATACGTGGAAGGCAGCGATCTGCAGGTTACCGTCAAGCGAGATGGCCCGCTCGACTACGTGCAGGCGGCAAATTACATCTGCCAGGCGGCCAAGGGATTGTCGCACGCACATACGTCGGGGCTGATCCATCGCGATATGAAACCCGCCAACTTGCTCGTCGACACTCGCGGTGTCGTCAAGGTGCTCGACTTGGGGTTGGCCCGCTTCAGCGACGAAGACGAGGGCAAAGCCTCTCTCACCGTAGCCTACGATGAAAACGTACTGGGAACGGCCGACTACCTGGCCCCCGAGCAAGCGCTCAACAGCCACGAAGTTGACCATCGGGTAGACATCTACAGCCTGGGGTGCACCTTCTATTTTCTGCTGACGGGACATCCACCCTTTCCCGAGGGTACCATCGCGCAGCGAATCATGAAGCACCACACGGAGGAACCCGCTCCCATTCGGCAAGAACGCCCCGACGTACCCGGCGACCTGGCCGAGATCTGCCAGCGGATGATGGCGAAGAAGGTGGAGAATCGTTTTCAAACGGCGCACGAGGTCGTGGAAGCGTTGGCTTCTTGGCTTTCCGCTCGCGGGGTGAATGTTGACGCTGGCGGTTCTTCAGAAAAATTGGCCACGGCCGGCGTGGTCCCGGGTGTTCAAAGACAAGTTCGCAGCGTGCGACGCCCGGGGGGTGATGCGCCGGTTCGCCGCAATGTTCGTCGGCGCCCTGAAAGCAGTCCAGCGGGCGAAGGCGGAATCAATCTTACCGACGCGCGGTTTGCCGAGGGCCGCAGCGATGCCAGCGGGTCCGATATCCATGCTGCCGGCCATACGGAAGCCAAATCGGGTTCCGATACAAGGCCAGCCCGCACCAATGCCCGCGATTTGGCTGCCAAATTGCAAAATCGGGGCGCCGTGGTCGATCTCAATCAGATCGTGATCAACACCAATCTGGATAAGCCCACAGAAACTGAGGGGTCGGGCAAATCCAACAAGAAGCTTGGCTCGCTGCCCCCGTCGATTGCAGAAACATCCCCGCCGGCATTTGGCAAATCCGGGAGCGACCGCAACCTGCCCGTTCCTGGTGCGACTGCAACCTCGCCCCCGTCTGGCAGCGGCAAAGGTACGACGGGATTTCCCGCCGCTCCTCGTGTTCCGACTCAGGGCGGTAAACCCGCGGCCAAGGGGGCACTTGCCGCGGATGCGTCCGATATTATCGAGGAAGCCAAGCCGGCTGACGCACCAGCCGAGTCTGGCCCCATCGTTTATCGCCGTCGGTCGCAAAAGAAGCAGGCCTGGATCTTACTAGGGCTGGTTTCGATTGCCTTGGCCCTGGTGGTGGTCGCAGTGATGGTGCTAGGAGGCTAATCCGAGATAGCATTGCCGCCTTGCGCGACGTGGTTCCGCGGCAAACGATCGAAACACCACGAACTTTCTACCTGCCAGGCATGGTGGCCAAAATGCAGTCGTAGCTGCACGGCTTGCCCCTCTTCCAAATAACGTGCCGCGCAGCGCGCGGATTGTTGTGCGGGGGCCTTGGCAAAAACACACGGCTTGCTCGGCCGACTCCGAATCGGGTAACAACGATTGAGCAAAGTTTGCGGCCCGCTTCGCCGATGAATATTCGCAAGGACGCGATCCAGCTTGGGCGGGGGGGAATGCATGCGCCGTGCGGTACGCCAGCAATCGAAGCAGCCACGCTCCCGTCGCAAGTCCGCGGCAGCCGCTGCCCTGTTGCTTACTTGCTGCGGTTGCACCTGCGGCAGCGCGGGCAGGTCGTGCGAAACCACATCCCCTGGAGAATCGGATGGGCCGTGCTTGTTCGGTTGGCGCCATGGCAGTCACGTGGCGGCGCCGAGTCCGATCTTGAGCCCTTTCTTGCCGGTTCCCACCTACGATGTGTTTGCGGCGTCGTATTCGGCCGCCAAGGTGATTCCTGGTCACGCAACGTCCCATCAGACGCCGGGCAGAGAAATGCTCGCCCCGCCAACCGGACTTCCCGCCGCGACCGCTCCCGCCTTGCCGTCGCAGACGGGGCCAACGGTGGAAGCTTTGCCACAGAACCGCGATTCCGGAACTCGGTCGAACATTGGGCCAAACGCCAATCTGCCAACGAACGATCCGGTTGTTTCCACTGCCGCCTGGACGCCGGGTAGTGAAGGTTCTCCGACAAGTACGTCAGAGCCGCTACAACATTCTGTGCTGAGAATTCGCGCGGAATCCCTTCGAAGCGAGGGCGAAATTCGGCTGCGTGCCGAAGAAGCGCGACAGGCGGACTAGAAAATGCCGGCCCCAAAACCATCGGACGAAGGCCGCACGGTTTCGTCCAGGGGGCGATGCGAGGCGTGGCCGTTTTCCAGACTGTGGTGCGGTTTGTGGCTCGGGACTTCCTGCCGTGCATGGGGTGGCGGCGGCGCCACGCCACCCATATCCAAGTCGTCGTCGTAGTCGTCGTACCGCGAGACGTAGCCCGGCTGCTTGGCCCGCTCGAGTTCTTCGTGATAGGCTTCGACCACCTTATTCTGAATCATTTCGCGGCAGGGTGAATTGATGGGGTGGGCAATGTCGGCATAAAGCTTGGCGCGGCCATCGTCGCTGCGGGCCGAGCCATCGTGCTGAATCCGCTTGCCGCATTGATTGCAATAGACCGCGCGCAAGTGGTTCTTGGCCCCGCACTGGCTACAGTGCGAAGTCAACTTGCGACTGGGCATCGCCACGAAGGGGCCGCTGGCTCCCTCGATGATTTTCAGATCGCGGACCACGAAACTATTGTCGAAGGTCACGCTGCAAAATGCTCTCAATCGTTCACTGGGGTCGTCCATCAACTTGATGCGAACTTCGGTGATTTCCACGGCGATTCTCCTTGGTCGCAATTCGTCTTCAGATGCCTGATGCAGTGGAAAATACGGTTGCCCAACCGCGGCTGCGCAGCCACGCGGCAACCCGCCGGGCATGGCGATCGTGATGGCACAAGCCAAAGTAGCTTGTGCCGCTGCCGCTCATTTGATGCGCCGCCACTCCTGCCGCGGTAAAGTCGGCCGATAATTGTCGAATCACGGGGGTGAGTTGCTCAGCGGCAGGTTGCAGGCGATTGTGCAGGAACTGCCCCGCCAGACTCAGTCGCCCTTGGCGCAATGCGGCCAGCAGCGGCGCCGCCGACCGGCGCTGCTTCGCATCTTGGACATCGGCAACCTGGCAGCGCCCATAAACGGCAGCGGTACTCAGACCCTCTCCTGGATGGACCACGACGCACGACAAACGCGGCATCCGCGGCACGGGCTCGATGATTTCACCTCGTCCACGACACATGGCCCAATCACTCTGCAAAAAGTAAGGCACGTCGCTGCCGATCTCCGCAGCCAACGCCATCAACTCCCGCGTGCTTCGCCCCAAACCCCAAACCAGATTCGCCCCCAACAGTGCCGCGGCGGCATCGCTCGACCCGCCACCCAGGCCGGCCAACGCGGGTATCCGCTTGATTAGCCGGATCTTCGCGCCAACCTCGACGCCCGCCGACTGCCGCAACAACTCGACCGCGCGGACCACCGTGTTGCCACGATCGAGCGGTATCAAGGGCAACTCGGGCGACTTCGATCCCCCGGGCTGCAACGCCCAAACGCTTTCGAGACGAACGGGATTTGACGTTTCGCCAACGACTTGAAAATCGGTCTCAAACAACAACGTGTCGTATAACCGGATCGGGCACATGAGCGTTTCCAACTCATGAAACCCATCTTCACGCTTATGGAATATCTCTAGGAAAAGATTCAACTTCGCCGGAGTCCAAACCTCCACTCCCGAGGCTAACCGACGAATTCGCATTTTCTTAAACGCTAAAGAAACGTAACAGCCGCCCGAATTTAATGCTCCACCAACTCAACGTTGGGGGCGACACATCAGAACGGCCTCGATATACGAACGATGCCTGAACGGCCTAAACTACGAAAGGGATGGCAACCGCTGCAAACTCCACTGCGGTCCACCAGGGGCAGATTTTAACGCATCCCCCCGGATGGGTCAAATAAATTGGTGGGAGTCACTACCTGCCCCGCCTTGCTGCCCGGCGAACGGGGCAGTGATGCGCTCGTTCGCTGTTCGAGGGAGGTTTCCTCGGGAATGCATCGGCTTGTTTCGGCCCTGGCGAAGCATCACAATGCGCGGAACATACAGGCCAAATCGCTATCGGGCGAAGAGGAGCGAAGAGGATGGACCGGCGACATCTCATCACCATCACCCTGATGTGCTGCCTCGTCGCGGTAACCGGATGCGAGCCCAGCAGCAACGCGTCCCGCGACAGTGGCCCCGATGGCCAGGTTGTTGCCGCCGACGAGCCGGTCGCTGTTCACGGCGCGAATGCCGCCCGTCCACTTTGCGTAATCGTTCGCCAGCCGGGGACGTCGGCCGAGGAGATTGAATCGGCAGTCACCGTGCCGATCGAGCGCGCCGTGCAGCATGTGCCGGGCGTGGCTGGCGTTCGCTCATCCAGCGTAGAGGGCGCAAGCCGAGTCGTGGTTAATGTGCCAGCCGAAAGGGACTTCGACCAGATTAAGCAAGCGATGGCGACTGCGATGGCTGGAGTGGCCGACCAACTTCCGGCCGATGCCGAGCCGCCGCTACTGACCACCCTCGAGCCTGGCGTGCTGCCTGGCTTATGGGTGATTCTTGCCAGCGATCAGTTCAGCCCGAGCGAACTGGGCGCAATGGCCCGAAACATACGCAACCGATTGACGCGCCTGCCGGGGGTGCTGGCGGTGGAAGTGTGGGGCGAAGCACGCGAAGAACTGCAGGTGACGCTCGATCCTGGGAAGTTGGCCGCGTTCGGAATGTCGGTCAACGAATGCCTGGAGACCATCGAACGAGCAGCGGCCAACGGCCCTGCAAGCGCGCGAGAACTTTCCGAACTTGTGTTGTCGTCGAAGGGAGGGAAAGCCGTGCGGCTCCTCGATATTGCCAATGTGCAACGGGGGACCGCTCCCGAAGAACGCCAAGCCTGGTGGAAGGGAGACAGCGCGGCGGTCCTGGGCGTTTTCGTCGGCGATGACCCCGCAGGCGACGAAACGGCGAAGGCCTGGCGCGAGGAGGTCCAGAAAATCTCCGCGGAATTGCCCCAGGGTATAACCGTGGAGGTGCTGGGAGGTTTGCCGCTAGATCAGGAGCGCGGCGTGATCGCGCAACTGCTGGGCCCGGCGGGGGTGCAACCCGATCAACTGAGGCGGTTGGCGGAACATGTGGAGCGGGCAATGGCATCGTTGGTAACCGACGGCGTCCTCTCGCTGTGGCGGCGCGACGACGCTTTCTCGCTGCAACTCGTGGTGCGGCCCAAGGTAAACGAATCCGAATTGCTGGAAACGCTCCGCCGAGTTTCCCTGCCGGGGGCCTTGTTGCGCATGGCGCGCTGGAAAGCCGGAAAAGGGGCGGCACGACAAACGTTCGACGTCGAACTGCTTCTTACGGGGCCCCGGCGCGAAACGCTGGCCGAGTGGGCGGCGGCGGTTGCATCCCGATTGCGCGACGCCGGATATTTGGATGTATTTCCAGAGATTGCTGTTAGCAAGCCCGATCTGCAAATCAAGCTCGATCGCGAAAGGTTGCAAGCCTTGGGCGTGGAGCCCAAAACGGTGTTGCAAACGATCGAGGCTGGAAGGGTTGGCGTGCACATCGTGCCGAAGCAGCGGGATGCCACGCCGATTCGGGTGCGTGCCGGTGAGACGGTTGCGGACATCGGAAAACTGCTGTTGACGGCCGGCGAAAATTCAGTGCCTCTCATGACGGTGGCCAGCGTCGAACTCTCAGCTCGGCCCCAGCGGCTCGATCGCTACAACGGCCGGCCGGTTGTGCGTATCACGGCCTGTTCGCCAGCCTCTGGCAGCGAGCCGCGGTTGACAAAGCAAGTATTGGCGTTGGCCGATGAAGCCAGGAAGAAATTGGAGTTGCCTGCCGAATTTCGGGCCGAGTTGCCATAAAAGGAAGCAGGCAACGGCCAACAACACCGAGGAGCCGGCGGCCTGGCCTTTTTCCAGATCGAAAACGGTGCAAACGCCGTAGCCGTCGATCTCCCGCCCCTCTCCGAACTGCTCCAAACGGTTTGCGAAGCCGCTCAGTTCCTCGATCGGCAGGAGGATTTCGTTCGCCCTTGAATTGGCTATTTAGCAGTTCAAGACGAAACGTCCTCGGCATGTGCAAATTCAAATCTCCGGCCGCCCGGTGCCCGGCCAGAAAGGAAAGCGCATTTCGACCGCACTGGCTCGGCAACTTATTCAGTTGGCGCAAACCAGGACTGCCCCTGACTCTTGCAGTTGCCCGGCTTGCAAAGCTGAGAGGTTCCGCTATACTTCGAGTTTTGACGATCATTTGGGACGAATTTGGACGGGAAGCCTCCCATGGCCCGAGCTTGCGAAGTCTGTGGCAAATCAGTCCAGATGGGGAACTCCATCACCACCCGCGGTAAGGCCAAATACCTCGGCGGGGTGGGCACCAAGGTTACCGGCATCACCCGCCGCCAATTCAAGCCCAACCTGCAGCGAGTACGTGTCACCACTGAAGGAGGCACCAACAAGCGGATGCGGGTTTGCACCCAATGCCTTCGCAGCGGCGCCGTCAAGCGACTGGTCCGCACGGCCCCCTTCCGGCTGCCAACCGATGCCATCAAGGCCTCAAAGTAGTCGCCCGTCAATCGACTAGGCCATCTGCCGTTGCTCCCGTTTGGTGCGCGCTCGCCGTTGTGCACGCTCGTTGCTGTAGGGTTTTGATTCACGGCGAAAACCCTATCCTGACCGGCGTGCTCAGTTTCGGAGAGGCGTCCATGATCACCCGCGACGATGTTCTCAAGGTATCGCATCTGGCGCGACTCCAGCTTGGCGAGGCCGCTCTGGACGAAATGGCAGCGCAATTGGCGCGCATCGTCGATTTCGTGGATCAGTTGCAACAGGTCAATACCGACGGCGTCGAGCCCATGGCGCATCCCTTCGAACTGACCAACGTGTTTCGCGACGATGAATCGCGTCCTTCGCTCCCTCGCGAGCAAGCTCTGGCGGCGGCCCCGCGCTCCGATGGCGAGTGTTTCTTGGTGCCGGCCGTGCTTGGGGAGTAGCCCATGTCGCTCGACGCGAGTTCGGCCGCCGAATTGCTCAATCTGCTGGAATGCGGCGAAGTTTCTTCACGCCAACTGGTGGAGCACTACCTGGACAAGATTCAGGGGCAAAACGACCGACTCAATGTCTTTCTGCAGATTGATGGCGAAGCGGCCCTCGATCAGGCCGACGTGATCGATCGCCGCCGCGCCGCGGGCGAACCCTTGGGAACGCTCGCTGGGCTGCCTGTCGCCGTAAAAGACATTCTGTGCGATGCGGGCAAACCCACCACGTGCGCTTCGCGAATGTTAGAAACGTTCGTTCCGCCCTATTCGGCCACCGTCGTCGAGCGCATTCGGGCAGCCGACGGCATCGTGATCGGCCGCACAAACTTGGATGAGTTTGCGATGGGCGGCTCCACCGAAAATTCGGCCTTTGGCCCCACTCGCAATCCCTGGAATCCCAACCACGTGCCCGGCGGATCGAGCGGCGGAGCTGCGGCGGCCGTGGCCGCTGGCATGGCTCCCCTTTCACTCGGCACCGACACCGGCGGTTCCATCCGGCAGCCAGCGGCATTGTGCGGAGTTACGGGGCTCAAGCCAACCTATGGCCGCGTCAGTCGCTATGGATTGGTGGCATTCGCCAGCAGTCTTGATCAAATTGGCCCAATCGCTTGGTCGGCGGAAGACGCCGCCCTCCTGCTGCAAACGCTCGCCGGTTACGATCCCCACGATTCCACCTCGGCGAATGAGCCTACCCCTGATTTTCGAGCCACCCTACAGCAACCGCTCCAAGGATTGAAAATCGGCTTGGTGCCGCGGCAGTGGGAGTCGGGCCTCGATCCCGACGTCGAGCAGGCGGCGAGGCAAGCATTGCAGGTGCTTGAAAGCCTCGGTGCCACCTTTCAGAACGTGGAGCTTCCGCACAGTGAATTCGCGGTGGCCACCTATTACATCGTCGCCAGCAGCGAGGCCTCGGGAAATTTGGCTCGCTACGACGGCGTACACTATGGCCACCGGGCCGACGAAAGAATAATTCGCGCCGAACTGGAGCAAGAAGCGACCGTGCTGCGGCAAAAGGCAAACGACCCTGGAGAAGCCGAAGCCGCTCTAGCTCAGCTCGACAGCCCCTTGGTACGAATGTATCGCAAATCGCGTTCGGAAGGATTTGGCCCCGAAGTGCAACGTCGGGTCATGTTGGGCACCTACGCCCTGAGCGCCGGCTATTACGACGCATACTATCTCAAAGCCCTTCAGGTAAGGCGTCTCATCCGCCAGGACTACGACGCGGCCTTTCAGCAGGTTGACCTGATCGCCGGGCCGGTGACCACGAGCACCGCGTTCACCTTGGGCGAAAAGACGATGGATCCGCTGGCGATGTACCTGGTCGATCTCTTTACCGTGGGAGCAAACCTCGCCGGAATTCCGGCGATGTCCATCCCGTGCGGATTGAGCGCGGCCGGACTGCCAATCGGGCTCCACCTGCAAGGACGGCCGTTCTCCGAGGGGCAACTCCTCGCGGTCGGTCACCAATTCCAGCAGTCCACCGACTGGCACCTGCAGCGTCCTGGCACATCGATCGGCGACGTGCTGTGATTTGCGCGCGGCGCCCTGCGACGACGAAAGAAAAACTCAAGCGTGGCCCTCGACCGACCGATGCTAACTTTCTATAATCGATTGACATGACGCGGGGTGGAGCAGCCCGGTAGCTCGCGAGGCTCATAACCTCGAGGTCGCAGGTTCGAATCCTGTCCCCGCTACTTGAATCCCTGGTTTCGAACTCGTTCGAACCCAGGGTAAACGAAAAACGCCCAGGTACTCGCCTGGGCTTTTTTCGTTTCTATCGCCAGTTCTGGCAACAACTTACGCCCCGCGTTATCTCTCGCGGGTTGTCTCTCTCGCGACGCCCGGCCCGCCAAATACGTCCTCGTTCGCTACCAATTCGCCCGCCCAACGGCCAAAGTCTCAGAACTCTCTGACTCTCTCGCCCGCCTGGGTTAACGACCTGTTCGCTCCCCTCGGGCGAAGCGAAAAGTGATGTTTCGTATTGAAGAGAGGAAGGACAGTTTCAATTGTGACCAACCTTCCGCCGAATTTGCCTCGATCTACTTTTTGCACAGGACGGTCACCGACGAGCGTTTGCGGGACGCGGTCGATTACCTGTTCGAAGCGCTGACCTTCCGGCCGCCGACGGCAACGGAATCGAACAACTACCTGGCGATCGTCAAGCAATCGATCGAAAAACTCGGCAAGGAAGACGGCGTAGTCCTCGGCCTGTCAGCCATCTTCCTCGACCGGGACGCGCTCTTCCGGCCGGAGCTTGCCGAGGCGGGCAAGCCGGATCAGCACGGCCGGGCCATGCTTCAGGACTGGGAACTGGGCCTGGCGGTCAATCACGCGCTGCGCTACATCAAGCCGGACGAGGAACTGCGAAAGGCGATTGTGGAAGGGCGCATGAAGACGCGCGAGGACGTCAATCGCGAGGTTGAGCGGATGCTGGCCGACGACAGCATTCGCAAACCGCGGATTTTGCAGTTCTTCCGCGATTACTTCGACTACGACCAGGGAGGTTACATCTGCAAAGACACGAAAGCGCTGGCGGAAACGGGCGCAACCACACGGGGCGAAGCCCACTACCGCGCCATGTTCGACGCCACGGCCAGCACCGATCGCCTGGTCGAACTTATCCTGCAGGAAGACCGGGATGTGTTCCGACAATTGCTGACCACGAGCCAAGTCGTCGCGACCAAGGCGGACGGTGTCTATTTCGGAGAACGCCTGTCGAAGGAAAAATCAGCCGCCGCCGCGGCTTTGGCGAAGAATGCCGCCGCGGAGCAGGCCAAGATCGAAGCGGCCGAAATCGAAGCGATGGAGCGAGAGATTGTGGAGTTGGAGGCCCGCTTGCAGGCCAATCCGGGCGAGCAGAGGACGCAGAAGACGCTGGAACAAAAGAAGAAGTTGCTGGAGGTGGCCAAGAATAATGCCGCCGCAACAAAGCAGAACAAACGAACGAACGACAATCCTAGCGTCGCCGCGGCCGAATTGACCGGTCCGAAGATTTTCGCGCGCGTGGGCCGGCGCAGTTTTGGCAATGGTTCCATGCAACCCGAGCGCGTCCTGGCCACGGCCCCGGCAGGCCAACGCCTCGGCATTCTCACGCATCCAAGCTGGCTCGTTTCCCATTCCGATGCCATGGACAACCACGCCATTCGCCGCGGTAAGTGGATTCGCGAAAGACTACTGGGAGGCGGCATCCCCGATGTGCCAATCACCGTGGATGCCATGCTCCCCGATGAGCCGCAACACACCCTGCGTGAACGGATGCGCGTCACCCGGGAAGAATACTGCTGGACCTGCCACAAGAAGATGGACCCGCTCGGACTGCCGTTCGAAATGTATAACCACGCGGGGCTGTTCCGCACGACAGAGCTCGGTAAAGCCGTCGACACTACGGGCGAGATCATTGATTCCGGCGACCCCGCGCTGGACGGCAAAGTCGCGAACGCGATCGAGCTGATACAAAAGCTCGCGGCAAGCGAACGAGCGGAACAGGTCTTCGTCCGCCACGCCTTCCGTTTTTGGATGGGCCGCAACGAAACGCTCAACGACGCGTTCGTGCTCCAGGATGCGTACCGCGCCTACAAACAGGGCGGCGGCAGCATGAAAGCGCTGCTCACTTCGCTGCTCACCAGCGATGCGTTTCTCTACCGCACCCGGAGTGAGCAAACAACACGAAGTTCGAATAACGTACCAGGCTCTCCCGGTGCCGGATGAGCGTCGTCAAATTGACGGCCATCGCAAGTCATTTGAATTGCCGACTGAAAAGTCGGACCCCAGGCCCCAGGCCACAGGCATGCAGGTGCTCGGGTTACCGGCAGAGAGTGTTGCGGGCTCTGCGGGGGTTGGAATGTTGCCTTGCTGAGCTTGCGCGGGGCATTCAGGCTTTGGCCGCCTGAATCAGCGAGGCGGCCCCCGCGGCCAGCAATTCCGTCGCCACTGCGGTTCCAATCGATACCGCATCTGCGAGTGCTCCGCGCCCCTGGGCGTAAAGGCGCTGGCTGCCATCGGAACTGAGTACGACGCCGTCCAACAGCAACTCACTTTCCGCCAGGCGCGCCCAGGCGGCCACCGGGGCCAGGCAACCTCCGCGGAGGGCCGCCAGCATCGCCCGTTCGGCCAACACGCAGGCATGCGCAATGGCATCGTTCAAAACCAGCAGTGCATTCGCCGTGTGCTCGTCATCGGCACGCGATTCAATGCCCAGGGCGCCTTGTCCCACGGCGGGCAAGCACCATTGAAGGGACAAAATCTCGGTAATTTGGTCATCGAGCGCCAGCCGGCGCAGCCCTGCTTCGGCGAGAATGATGGCATCGTATTCTCCCTCGTGGAGCTTCCGAATCCGCGTATCGACGTTTCCTCGAATGTCGAGCATTTGCAAATCGGGGCGGCGATGCCAAAGTTGTGCTCGCCGCCGCGTGCTGCCGGTGCCGATTCGCGCTTGCTGTGGGAGTTGGTCCAGCGCGGCGCCGCCGCGGCTGAGCAGGGCGTCGGCCACGGGTGCCCGTGTCGGCACGGCGGCTAGTTGCAGACCGGGGGTAGGCTCGGTGGGCAGGTCTTTGAGACTGTGCACAGCCAGATCGATTCGGTTATCGAGCAGAGCCCGCTGGATTTCTTTGGTGAATAGGCCCTGTCCGCCGACCTCGGCGATCGGGCCGGTTTGCTGTTGATCGCCCGTGGTGGTGATGAGCACCATTTCGACGCTTTGACCGGCCTGGGCCAATTGCGCGGCGACCCAATCGGCTTGCCAGCGGGCGAGCTTGCTTGCTCTGGTTCCCAGTCGCAGGGGTGAAGTCACGCCAAAAACTTTCGGATGGGGGGGATGGAATGCGATTCGACGCGTGAAGCAGGGGGCGTTACGAATTGTTGTTTGAGCCAGGTTCGGCGGGCCGCGTGTCTTTATCGGGACTTTGCTTGGATTTTCGGCCCAGAGTGATTTTTTCCGTTGGCGGCGAAGGAAAGTCGGAGTGCGCCTGATGCGGCGGAACCACCACGCCGCAGCTCACGATGAATTCGAGCGCCTGCTCGACGGTCATGTCCAAGTCGATGCACTCCCGCTTGAGCACCGTGGTCGTGAATCCAGTCATGGGCATCGGCGACGTGGGAACCAACACGGCCAGGATGGGTTCTTGGGCGCCGCGGCGAATATCGAGCAGGCTTTCGCCGGTAACAAACCCCAGCGTCCAGGAATCCTTGCGCGGATATTCCACCGCCACCACCCGGGTGAACTGGAGTTCTTGTTGGCTGAACATGAAATCGGTGACTTGCTTCACCGAGGAATAAACCTTGCGAACCATCGGCACCCGCTGGATGACGCGTTCGAACTGGTGCCAGAAGAATCGTCCCAGGCGGGCCCCCAACGAGCGCCCCATCACGTACAACAGCAATATGAATACGACGAGAAACGCGGGAATGACGTATTGCGGCTTGAGAAACCGAATCTGCACGTAGCGGGAGTACACCTCCTCGCCGGTCAAGCGATCGGCCGTCACCGAGCCATCGCGGTCGCGTACGGTTTCGTATACGTGAATGGGCACATAGGAAGAGTCGCTGCGCATGCGGTGAAAGGGTTGACCGTCGATTTCTTCCTCGGGAAGCGTCAACCACGGATCTTCACGGATGTCGGACAGGGAGTAGACCAGAATCCGCCGGGTGACCATCTCCACCGGTTCCAGCACGTAATCGTTCACCGTGCCGAAAATCCAGACGAAAATCACGACCGTCAGCAGCGGCGGCAAAAACACTCCCAGTCCGCGCAGCACGGCGCTGCGGAACTTGCCGGGTTGGCGATTGTTTGGAATTCGGTCTGAAGGAACAACAGCCATGAAGCGTCCCCGTCGAGTTTCCTAATCTGGCGCGTGATTATAACCGATGGATTGGCGGCTCGGGCAGGGCGGGAATATCAGTCATGGCAGGGATTTCGGCCATCTTGGGGGTGTTCACTCCTTCCTCGCCGAATGAAGAGCGGCCACACGGCCGTGCCGATCGAGACTTGGCAAAGTCTCGGCACTCGCGCAACAGCAGGGTTTGCAAGCCGACGATACGTTGCACTTGGGAAGATTCATCGTCCTGCTTCCAACGGGGGTGAAATTCGAACAATATCGCAGTTGCGCCGTCGATTCACGCGGGGGCTTCCGCTCGGGCAAATGCCGCTACGGCAACGCGAGCAGCGCCTGCAGCCAACAGTACCCGCGTGGCTTCGTTGACCGTGGCTCCCGTGGTGACCACGTCGTCGACCAGAAGGACGCGGGCATCGCGACAGAGAAAGCCGCGGCGCATGCGAAATGCCCCTGTTACGTTGGTCCGGCGCTCCTTCCGGCCCAGGTGGTGTTGCGGGGTCGTGGCCCTCTTTTGACGGAGCAGAGGATAGGCCGGAATTCCCAGTTGCTTTGCCAGGCAGCGGGCAAGCGTTTCCGGCGCATGGCCGCTACGGAGCAATCGTCGCCGCCAATGCATGGGGATTGGAACCACGACGTCGGGTTGAAATTGCTGTAATGCCGAACCGACTCGCTCCCAAAGCAGTTCGGCCAGTGCCCTCGCCAGGTGTTCGTGCTGGCCATGCTTGGTTTTGAGAACGGCCTGGCGCAAGTCGCCACGGTAGGCTCCCAAATGCGCCAATTGCTCGAATTGAAAATTGCCCTGTGCGCACTCCCGGCAGGAGGAGCCGACGTCAACGGCTCCGCACTGGGGGCAGCACTTTTGCGGGTGAATCGTTAACGTGTTGGCGCAAGTCGAACACAACAGTAGGAACGAGGATGCCCGAAGCGGTGCCCTCGCAGCGCCCGTGGGGGACACCTGTTCGGGCAAATCGACACTGCAATATGCGCAGCGCGGAGGCAACAGCAACGCCAACGCGGATCGGCTGCCCGTCGCTAACGGGTTGATGATCTGGCCGCCTCGCGCCAACCATCGGCGGATGCGTGTCGTCCCGGCGTTCATCGTGTCGAGCCTTCGTCGCCGGGGCGTGAACGACCACCACCGGAGCCAGTCACTGGCGGATCACCCAAGCCGCCCGGAGCGTCGTTGCCCCGGGCCCCCGCCTCGAGAAACGCCGAGAGCAAGATTTGAGCAGCCAACATATCTCGGCGGGCTTTGCGCCGCTGGCTAGTCAGGCCGGCATCTTCCAGCAGGCGTTCGGCCTCGTGCGAGGTAAAACGCTCGTCAAAAAAAACCACATCCACGCCGGTTTGCGCATGCAGCCACTGGCCGAAGTCGCGTGCTTCACGCGACTTTTGGCTTTCGCGCCCATCCAAATGAACGGGCAGACCGACCACAAACAGGCTCACCCGGCGCTCAGCAACCAACTGCTTGAACCAGGCGGCGTCTTGCTGCAAATTTTTCCGCTGGTAGTTTTCCAGGGGCATGGCAAATCGCCGCTCGGGATCGCTGATGGCGACCCCGATGCGAACTGTGCCGTAATCGACAGCGGCGATCACCCCGGGAGGCTGGTCCATGGTATCGGCCTTGCGTCTATTCTCGGGCGATGAACTTTACGCACACCGGTGAGGGAATTTGAACTTCTTGGCCCACCTGCTTCAGCCCGCCGGTTTGGCCGTCGATCCGAAACACAAACAAGTTGTTGGTACCCTGGTTGGCGGCCAGCAAGTACTTGCCGGTGGGGTCGATGCCAAAATTGCGCGGCGTTTTACCGCCGGTTGGTTGATGGCCCTGGGGCGTGAGGCGGCCATCGTCGGCAATCGAGAAAATGGCGAGACTGTCGTGTCCGCGGTTTGATCCGTAGAGGAACTTGCCGCTGGGATGGACCTGAACTTCGGCCGTGCTGTTGTTTCCGGCGAAACCCTCAGGCAGCGTGGAGAGCGTTTGCAATTCGGTGAGTCGACCCTGCTGGGCATCGTACTGAAACACGGTCACCGTGGAATTGAGCTCGTTGATCACATAGGCGTACTTGCCGCTGGGATGGAACGCAAAATGGCGAGGTCCCGCGCCGGGAGCCACGCTGGCGGCGGCTGGTTCATGGGGAGTGAGATTGCCGGTCTTCTCGTCGAAGCGGTAGATCAGCACCTTATCGATTCCCAAATCGGCGGCGAAGGCGAATTTGTTCGCCCGATCGAGGTTGATGGAGTGGGCATGCGGCTCTTTTTGCCGTTGCGGATTCACGCTTGAACCCTGGTGTTGAATGAAAGCGGTTTTGTTGCCCAGTTTTCCGTCGCCATGAACGTTCAAAGCGGCCACGCTTCCGCCGCCGTAGTTGGCGAGCAAGACGTGCTTGCCCGCGGCATCCATCACAATGTGGCATGGACCAGCGCCAACGGCCGAAGCGTTGTTGAGCGGGGTTAGTTGCCCCGATTGGCGATTGACGGCGAAGGCGGAAACCTGGCCAGCCACATTTTGCCTGGCATTGCCTGTTTCGTTGACGGCGTACAAGTAATTGCCGCTGGGATGAACCGCCAAAAACGTGGGATTGGCGCCGGCATCGAATTCACCCAGCGGAGTAAGCTCGCCGGTTTGGGTATCAAGGGAAAAGCCGAAGATTCCAGGGGCATCTTTCTTGGTATAGGTGCCTACGTACACCAGCCACTGCCGGGGCTCAGCCTTCGTGGTCGACGGATCGGCGGCACGCGCAGCGGCATCCATGGAAACGACTCCACAGCAGGTCCAGGCAGCCAACAGCAGCCAAACATACCCGCCTCGACGTGGTTGGATCATTGGAGAGGCTCCGTTCAAAATGAGTGGGAGGACCATTCGATGTTGGAGGATCACTGCAAACATGGGGGGCATGGTGCCTTGAAAGTGAAGCTGGGCCGATCACTTGCCATTCTTTACTGGCCGCCTTCCCGGCAGGATCACGCGCCAAGTCTTGGTCTTCGGTCTTGAGTAAGTCTGCCCGCACATCATCCATCGCGCAGTGCACGGCCCAATATAACCTCCGCATTGGCCCCCCAGGGAGCACGTCGTTGAACTTTTGCGTTGCCATCCGGTATTTGCCGCGGCGACGGTTGACCGTAAAGTGACTGCAGGGGGACGAATGGGGGGGAAGCTGGCGTGCTGCGATGGTTGCGGCGAGTCGGTTTTGGCAATCTCGAGGAGTGAGGGGCTGCAAAAGGCATTTTTCTCCTGTTCGCAAGCGGCTGCTATGCATAAATCTTCAGAAGTTCACGAGCCCCACCAGCCGCACTGCAATGATGTGCAGACGAATGGCGATGCGCCCGCGAACGAAGAAGAGTTATTGCTGCGGATTGCCCGCCTGGAACGGCGGTTGCGATTGCTGCGTGCCGACTTGCGCGAAGATCCGCTGGCCAAAGCCGACGCTTACCAGCAACTCGAGGCCGAGTTGCTCGAGGTTTCGGGACTGGCCTCGCGGCTCCGGCCCGAGTTGGGAGGTTCGCTCGGTCATGCCCTGCTGGCTGACGTGACCGAGTGGCGCAACACATCGGCCGAGGCGATCGCGACGGAAGCCGCGGAAGTTGTCGAAGCCTTTGCTAGCGATCTGGTAGAAGACGAGATTTCCGCCTGGGAGACCGAAGCAACCGCGGTATGCGGAGCCCAGGGCGACATCAATGCTTGCTTTGATGCCCTGATGCGAACCACATTGCTCGAGTTCGAGTTGGAGGCGCACCCCGCGGAATTGGAAAGCGTTCACCGCCGGTTCGACGCAATTCGTCTCCGGTTGCGAGACTCCTTTTGCGAACGGCTCGCAACGCAGCCTCCTGCGGAGGAGTTGCTGGCCGCATGGACCAAACGCCTCACCGATCGGGCCGAAACTATGTTGGCCGCCGTCGACGATCTGCCGGCCAGGCGCGGAACACTGCAAGTGCGCCAAGTGGCCGACGATTTGTCCTGGTTCTTGCAGCGCATCAGTTGCTCCCGGGGGCAGCGGCGGCGATTGAGACGCAAATTGTGGCGTCTGCGGAGCGAGCATCAGGAGCGTTCGTTGCAAGTTACGCTCGAACAACAATTCGGCCAACGTGCTGTCGGTTGGTTCGACACCTTGATTGTGGTGCTGATCTTCGTGGTGCTGGGGCTTCTCATCGTCGAAATGACCGTGGATATGGAGCCTGCCACGCTGTTTTGGCTGCACGTTGCCGACGCGGCCTGTTGTGCCGTGTTTCTCTGGGAATTCTTCTACAAGTTGGCGCACGTGCCGGGCAAGCTGCGGTGGTTCTTGCGGCATTTCTTGATCGATCTGGTGCCTTCCATCCCCCTGGGATTGATCTTCACCACGCAACTGGCGGGCGGCGCTCGCGGCATGCGTGCCGTGAGACTGATACGATTTGCGCGGTTTGCGAGATATTTTCGCGTGCTGGCGTTTCTTACCCGCGGAATTGACCGGCTTGCGCGGCAATACGGGCGGCTGTTCAATCGCAACGTGATCTTGTATCCCACGCGGGCAGAGCGATTCCGGGCCCGGCACGATGCGCAAAGCGCGGTTCCCCGGGCGCAGCGACTCCGCGCCCAACTTCGCGAATCGTGGAAACGGCTGTTGGCCCAAGCCGACGACGAAGCGCAGCCACAAATTGTGCTGGCCCGGTTGCGGGGCTGGCAAACAGCTCGAGCCGCAGGCTGGACGCAACGAAGTTCTCAAGGAGAAATGCGCGCCGGGGCTGCGCGAGAAATTCCGGCCGAAGCCATGCTGCGTCGGCTAGCGGCCATGTCACCGCAAGAGGTGGAGGATTCGCTGGGCGAAGACCTGGCGTCGCGGATTGCCCGCATTGTGCGAATGTTGGCTCGACCGCCTTTTCGCTGGCTGCCGGTGATTCGCCCTTACGTGCCGCGGATTACCGCGCAAATGAGTGATACCGAAATTGCGGCGGCGGCCGCCCGCAGCGTTGCCGCCGGCCTCCGGCGTCACCACGAGCGGTGGTTGTGGTTTGCCGACTTGTATGGCACGGTCAGCCCTTCGCAATTTGTTGATCGTGTGGGCACGATGATGGTGCGAAGTTCGTTCCGTCCGGCGTATCGCTTGGCGCTGTTTGGAGGCATTTTCCTGGTAGTGGAGCAACTGCTGGCATACGTGAGCGGATTGCGGCCCATTTACGATTTTCTCAATCGCACCGTGGGCCCTGCCTTGATGCTGCTGGGCGGGGTGTGCTTTGTGGTGCTGGGAATTGGCTGGTGGCTGAAACGGCTGGCCCGCGAAGCCACCGAATTTTACGAACGTGCGGCTCAGGCCCAGTTCTTGCCGCTTACCGAGTCGATTCGCACGCGTTCGATCCCTCGTGCCGTGCAGGCCTTGCACGGCCGGGTTCTGCAGCCGGAATGGAAGCTGCAGTCGCCGGGCCTTTGCGGTGTCGAAGACGGCGCGAGACGGAAGCAATTCGAGGCGCGGGTGCGGGCCTCGCTCTTGGGGGCGCCAATCGAGCCGGGAGAGAGCGGTTCGGACGCCCTCGACCGCGTGGTGCTGCTGTACCGCGATTCACTCGGCGGAGCCATGTATGTCGACAACGACACCCGCACCACTAGCCAACTCTTGGGAAATCCGTCAATCGAACAGGTGTTGAGCCAGTCGCATCGGGTGGGCCGGCGACTGCGCAAACAACTCTCGATGCTCGATCTGGAGCGGCAAAAATCGCTGTTCGGCGGGCCGTACCTTTGGTTCAACTTCATTTCTCGATCGATCGCGCACTCGGTGGCCTGTTTGATCGTGGACTACAATCGCCACGCGGTGCCTCTGGAAGAATTGCCTCTGGTCACGCCCGATGAGCGTCAACGGTACCAAGCCTGGTTGCAAGCTGAAGGCCCCGGGTCGGAACCGGAAGCCGAAGTGGAAAACGCCGCCGCCTACGTTACCACGGCATTTACGGCCCTGCATTTCCTCGATTTTGACCTCGAACGCGATCACGACGTGGAGCACCGTTTTGGACCCGCCGTGCTGTCCCGGTTGCGACGCGACCGCAGCCAATTGATCCGCCGGGTGTTTGGCACCTATCCTCTGCATCGTCTGCCCAAGGATCAGCGCATTTTGAACATGTACGCGGTCTACGAAAACTGGCTTTCCGGCGGTCGGGCGTTATTCTTGCCGTTGTTTTTGCTGGTGCGATTTGCACAGTACATCGGCAAGTTCTTGCGATTGATGGCCAAGGCAGTGGGCGAGATTCGCAGCCTCAAACGCCGGGCCGACGCCGACGCTTCCGCCGAAGCCGACTTCATGACTGCTGTCCGAAAAATCGGTCGCATGCGGTCCCCCGTGGTGTTCGCCGCGATTCGTCTGCGGGTAATGATGGACCCCGAGTATTTGGGCATAAACTGGCCAGGTCAGGAGCAAGTCCTACTCGACCCGCAATTGGATGCCGACCTACGATTTTTGGATGCCGAGCCCGAGGACGTGCTGCCGCTTCGGCAAGAACGACGTCGGGCTGAAGCCGACGTAGCCCGTTTGAGCAAGTTGCTCGATTCGGGATTGTTGGCCCGCGCGGCCACGGCGGCGGAATTGCCCCCGGATTGCTTTGGCGCGGCCGAGCACGTTCGCGCCGCCACGGTGGCTTACCTGGCCGATTACAACGGCGTGCGGAGCATGCTTTCGTCGTGGGAAATTATGGACGAAGTGTTCTCGCTAGCGCAACTGGACCACGTACCCCTTCCACGATACGTCCCCCGGCCGCGGTTGTGGCATAAGTTCAAGCGATTTTGGCGCGAATACCGACCAGCGGCGGATGGGGAACGCGACACGGCGGCCAAGTTGTCGGCATGGGCTGCCGTGGTGGCCAACCGCGATGGCGTTCGCCGTGCGCTCGATGCCTGGGATCGTCTTGGAGTTCATGCCCGGACCGAGGGAGAATCTTGCCTGGGTAATCTGCTGCGGCATCCTTCGCGGATCAGCGAGCAACTGGTGACGATCCGCACGATTCAAACATTGGCCATGCTCGACGTGCTGGACTACCGCGAGCACGTATTCCAGTTGGGCCAGTACGCTGAAACTGGCGACGAGGCCGCCGACCTGCTGAGCTGGGATGCGGTCGAAGCTTCGCCAACCGCGGAGTGGGGCGAATTGCACCAGGGGTGAAGGACACTCTTGTCTGACCGCGGCGCTGACTGGGCGCTTAGCCACATCGACGCCTTACCCCCCCCACGCCCCCCCCCCAATGGATTGGGTCGCGAATCTGTTGCGCACCCGGCAATTTTTCGCTCAAGCATGCTTTAGGGGGGAGAAGCGAGCAAACGCCGACGAACATTACCCCCCCCTTTAATGGTGCAAATTGTAGTTTGGAAGTCGATTTTCCTGAAATAGCGGATTACGGCCTATTTTTCGCCGCCACTAAGTTGGATTGACAATCTAGAATTGGTAGTTGCGTAAAAATGCAACGATTAGCGAGAATAGTCCGACCTGATCAGAGATCGGCGTGAGAAGGAAACCTGTGGACGGAACCGCCGGCGATTGCCGAGAGACTTAACTGGGTCTCACGACCAGCTTGTTTTGCTTTGCAGGTAACCATGAGTAACAACGTCGCGCAGCTCGAAATTCAAGCCGATTTCCCCCTGAGTGCGGAACGGTCGCAGTACTTGCCGGTCTCGATGCCCGACCTGCAAGAAGAGTTTGCCAATACCATCACTCATGGAGCCGGCGCGATTCTCAGCGCCGTGGCCCTCTATTACCTGATGGAGGCTGCCTCGGCGACCAGCAATTCATTGATCATTCTCGGCTGCGCAGTGTATGGGGTTTGCCAGGTACTGCTCTATTCGGCCTCGACACTTTATCACGGCGTGCAAGAGCCGCGCACCAAGAGTATTTTCCGTAAGGCCGACCACGTTTGCATTTACCTGCTCATTGCCGGCACATATACCCCGTTCTTACTGGCCTTCTTGGACGGTTTTTGGGTATGGTCGCTGTTGACGCTGGTTTGGGCTTGCGCCTTCATGGGGGCCTACTCGCGGATCGTGGCTCGGCCGCAAGATAATATGTCTTACCTTCCGTATATCGCCACGGGCTGGCTGGCCGTGCTTGGAATCAAGCCCATTCTTGAGTCGGCTCCGATGGGAGGTCTGCTGCTCATTCTCGCCGGTGGAGTCTGCTTCACGATTGGCGTGCTGTTCTTGATTCAACACAAGCGGCCTTACTTCCACACCATCTGGCACTTTTGGGTGCTGGGAGGAAGTGCTTGCCACTTCCTGGCAATTCTGCACTACGTGGTTCCTGCCGGCGCGGCCAACTGATCGTAGTTTGGCGATCGATTCGGCCTTGCCCAGGGCGAGACAACGGCGGCGGAGGAATCACTCTCGCTGCACCTGCTGACGTAGCGAATGGCAATGGCTCGATCCCCTCTGAGCGACGCTCCGGTTTGATCGAGTGCACAGGTCGGCCGAAATCTAGACCAGCGCAGCAAGTAATCCTTTGACCTCTTCCTGCGTGTTGTAGTGCAGGAAGCCCACTCGGACGGCGCCCTCGGGCTCCAGCCCCAGGGCTTCGGTCAACGGCAGGGCATAGTAATTGCCATGCCAAACAAAGAACCCTCGTTGCCCGAGATACTGGGCAATCTCTTGTGGATGCCGATCCTGATGGGTGATGCAAAACGTGGGCACTCGCTGATTATGGCGGGCCCGATCGGCGATTCCCCAAAGCTTAAATTTGGGCAGTTTGGCTAAGCCGTCCAAGAACATGTCGGCTAACTCGCTTTCGTAAGCGACGATGTGTTGAAACGCCGCCAGCAGTGCAGCGCGGCGAACCAGGGATTCGTTGCCGCTGGCGTGTCGCCCGAGGTCGGCCAGGTACTCCACGGCGGCGGCCGCGCCAGCGATGCCTTCGTGGCTTTGGGTGCCGGTCATCCAGCGGCCTGGCAGTTCGTTGGGGGCGGGCCGCAATTTGTAAACGGGCAGGGATTCGAGCCGATCACGTTTCCCCCAGAGCACGCCCACATGCGGGCCAAAAAACTTGTATGCCGAGCAGGCGAGATAATCGCAACCCCAGGCCGTCACATCGATGGGCAAATGCGGAGCGTAATGAACGGCATCGAGAAACACTTCGGCGCCGGCGGCATGCGACCACTCGATGATCTTTTGAACCGGATGGATCGTGCCGGTGGCGTTCGAGGCGCACCCCACCGCGACCAGCCGCGTGGCGTCGGTCAGCTTGGCGCGAAAGTCGTCAAGGTCGAGCGAGGTGTCTTCCGGATGAATGTCGATATGCCGAACCGTAACACCGGCGTCGCGCGCGGCCAGCACCCAGGGGGTCACGTTGGCGTCGTGATCGCTTCGCGAAACGATGATCTCATCGCCGGGTCGCCAGGTTTTGGCCAGAGCGCGGCTGAGAGCAAAGGTGAGCGTGGTCATATTGGGGCCAAAGGCGATTTCGTCGGGGTCGGCGGCACCCACAAAATCAGCCAATGCACGATGAGCCGTTTCGAGCATGGCATCGCTTTCCTGGCTGGTGGCGAACATTCCGCCGTGGTTGGCATTGGTTTGAGCAAGATAGTTCGCCACGACGCCAATTACCCGACGAGGAACCTGGCTGCCGGCCGGACCATCGAAAAACGCGACCGGTTTGCCGCCGATTTGGCGTTCGAAAGCGGGAAACTGCCCGCGGGCATAAGAAACGTCCCAGTTGTGCTGCATGGTTTCGGCCACCCTGGATGGAGTGCGTGATGCTGACGAATTCGCTGTCTTTCGGCCCTGGTCCTATAAGATAGCAAAGAGCTATATTCAAGCAGGACTTGGGACGGGCTGCGCTGCCCGTGGATTTTTTTCGGGGGCAGAGCGTTTTCTCGCCATGCGGAGCCGTGCTTGTATTCGGCTTGCACCACGGATTCGGCCCTGTATTTTGCCATTCGATAACTGCCAGGTTGAGCACATGCCCCATTCTCGTCGACCCAAACGAAAACGAACGTCTGCTGGGCGGGCAGGAACCTCCAGAAAGCAGGGATCGAATGTCCGGGCGGGCAAAACGAAAGACGCCGGCGGGGAGCGGCTGCAAAAGGTTCTGGCAGCGGCGGGGTACGGTAGCCGCCGAGCGTGCGAAGAGTTGATCACGACTGGTCGTGTGGAAGTGGATGGTGAAGTGGTCACCGAACTGGGCGCGCGAGCAAACCCGGACACTCAAAAAATTCGCGTCGACGGTGAGCTGGTCCGCTCCGTTCGATATCGATATTTCGCGGTAAACAAGCCCCCGGGCGTGGTGACCACTGCCGCCGACCCGAGCGGCCGGCCGCGAGTCGTTGACCTGGTGCCAGGCGATATTCGCGTGTTTCCCGTGGGTCGACTGGATTTGAGCAGCGAAGGCCTCATCCTGCTTACCAACGACGGGGCGCTGGCCAATGGTCTAACGCACCCTCGCTTTGGAGTGCGAAAGGTATATCACGTGCTGGTCGCGGGACACATTACTGGCGAAACTCTGCAGGCCTTGTCGCGAGGAATGTACCTGGCGGAAGGCTTCGCCAAGGTGGTGAATGTTCGCATTCGTTCGACAGAAGGAAAATCGACCTGGCTGGAAATGGTGCTCGATGAAGGCCGCAATCGCGAAATTCGCCGACTGCTGGCCCGGGTAGGCCACAAAGTACTCCGGCTAATTCGAATTGAGATGGGGGGAGTGCGATTGGGCGAAATGCCACTGGGAACCTATCGCCAGCTGACATCGCTCGAGGTGCAAAAGCTGAGGCAAGCCGTTCGCGACAGCCTCGCCAAAAAGGCCGAAAAGCAACCGCAATCGGCGGAGGCCGGCGAATCGAAGCCGGCTCCGCGAAAGAAGATGCCGGCTTTGTCGACTTTGCGCGCGCCAAGCGACAAAAAAATTTCCCCCCGAGACGAAGGCGACGCGCCTCCGCGAAAAAAGAAAACCGCCCGCCGCCCCGAAGGCGAGAGTCGAACCGCGCTCGGTGGCAGTCGCCAAGGCGAACGGAGGGCGGTCGGCAAACGGCGACGCGCCAGCGAGCGAAGGCCCGGTGGAATTCGCCGCACTCCCCCTCGTACCGGCAGTGTGATTGGGATGGATGAGTTTGTGGAAGACTCGGCGATGTTGCCAGCGGCCCCGTCAGAGGCTAAGCCGACTGGGAGTCCGCCGGCGCGAAAACCAGCGGGGGGGCGGCGTTCTTCTCTGGCTGGCGGGAGAAGAAAATCTTCTCCCGGCGGCGGTCGAGCGCGGGGTAAACGCAGGAGCCGGGACTAACTCCCAATCGGTCGCGGCGGTTTGACCCCGCTCATTGCCTTGCGTGCTGATATCTCCGCTACCGGCGGGGGACGATTGCGAAGTCAACTTCTGATTGCGAGTACCCCCCGTCAAGGTTTCATGTCATCGATAACGACAGGTCTTGAAATGCAGCTAGAATCGATCTGCTTCGCCGACAGGGCTTGGCACGGGACATCGGCCGTGGTCGAGAATGTGCAATTGGCTCGCGATACGTTTCGACTTCGATTGGAATGCCCCGAAATCGCCCGTCGCATCGTGCCGGGACAGTTTGTCATGGTTCGGTTGGCAGGTTGCGACGATCCTCTGCTAGGTAGGCCGCTCGCGCTGTACGACGTGTTTCGCTCTCCCACGGGCGAACCGCTGGGGATCGACCTGGTGTACCTGGTCATTGGCCGCATGACGCGGCGATTTGCCTTGCTGCAGCCATGCCAGGAATTGGAGATTTGGGGACCGCTGGGGAACGGATTTCCTGTCGCGAACGTGCGGCATCTGATCCTGGTGGCCGGTGGTATTGGCCAAACGCCGTTTCCGGCCCTGGCTCGCGAGTATCTGGGCCGGCGTCAGTACGGCGATCCTCCACGAACGGTACCGTCCGCCGATAAAGTATCGCTTTGCTATGGCGTACGATCGGCAGAATATCTGGCTGGGGTGGAAGACTTCCGCCGTCGCGGCGTTGAGGTTCACATCGCTACCGATGACGGAACCGCAGGGCACCACGGCCTGGTCACCGATCTGCTGCGACAGCGATTGAAAGCAGACGCGGCGCAGGCGCCGAGCACCCTGCGGGTAATGTGCTGCGGGCCCGAAAAGATGATGGAGGCCGTTAGCAACATGTCAAAGTCGTACGGGGTGGCGTGCGATGTATCGCTTGAAACTCCAATGGCTTGTGGCATCGGAATTTGCTTTAGCTGCGTGGCCAAGGTTCGGCAGGAAGACGGCGGGTGGGATTATCGCCGCACCTGCGTGGAAGGCCCCGTGTTCGACGCCGCCGAACTGATCTGGGAGTAAACTTGCCGCCTGCTGCCGCCTGACGAGTTCAATCCTGGTCGGTTGCCTGTCGTTCGATCTGGGCGATTTTTTCCACCCGCCGGGCGTGCCGGCCGCCCTCGAACTCGGTCTTGAGCCAGACTTCGACCATGGTTTCAATATTCTTCTGCCCCAGCATGTCGGCGGACAGACACAGCACGTTGAGGTCGTTGTGCCGGCGGCTCATTTCGGCGGTGAGCTCATCTTGAATGGGTGCGGCGCGCACGCCCGGCACTTTGTTCGCGGCAATGGCCATGCCGATGCCGGTGCCGCAGATCAGGATGCCGCGCTCGGACTCTCCCTGGCTGACGCTATGGGCCACGGCCTGGGCAAAATCGGGATAATCGCAGCATTCCTCGGTGTGCGTGCCCCCGTCGGCAATTTCGTGGCCTTGCTGCTGCAAGTACTCGATCAGGCGAGACTTGAGTTGAAAGCCGCGATGGTCGCTGCCGATTGCGATCCGCATGATCCACGTACTCCGTCGTTATGCCTGATTCGTTTTGAAGTAGCTCTGACTTGACCCTGCACTCGAACCGCATGCAGGGCAATTGGGTTGCCCCTAAGAATGGGGGTGCCCGCCGTCACCTTGGTCGGGGCAAAATGAGCTCGCGCCCACGCCCAGCCATTAGGGGGAAACGAATTTATCAATCCAATTTTCGAGGGCGGCTTGGATTTGCATGGCGCAGCGTCGGTACATTTCAGTCGGACCTCCAATCGGATCGGCCACATCGAGTCCGTCGATGCTGAGCAAGTGGGTACGATCGGCGGCCGAGGGCCATTCGGCCAAGATGGCCTGTTTGTGCGATCGTGTCATGGTGATCACGTAATCGGCGTGCCGGACGAGCGGCTCCGTGAGAGGCTGGCTTTCGTGGCGCGACAGATCACAGCTTGCCTCGCGCATTACTTCCACAGCCTCGGGCGAAGGGCGGCCGCCGGGCATGGCGGCAATGCCGGCCGATCCGACCACGAAGCCGCGGTCTTCCAGTTCGTCCACCTGGCAGTTGAGCCGTTCCGCCAGCATGCGCCGGCAGATGGTTTCCGCCATGGGGCTCCGGCACGTGTTGCCGGTGCAAACAAAAAGAATCATCATGCTGCACAGTCGTCGCAAGGTTTGTTCAGAAACCACGCCCGGCCGGAGCACCTCCAACTGGTCGCCGCCGACGCGAACCACGGTCGAGGCTTGCCCGTACCGGCACGGACCGTTGTCCAAGATCATTTGCACCCGCTCCCCGAAAGTCTCGGCGATTTCTTGGGCAGAAACCGATTCGGGCTGGCCGTGCACGTTGGCGCTGGTCAGGGCCAGCGGACCGGCCAAGAGGTGCAATACGTCGATGATGGCGGAATGGGCGGGCACTCGCAACCCTACCGTTCCCTGGGGAGCCACGGCTGCGCGCGCGGCAGGCGAAAGCTGCGTGAGCAAGCTATCGGGATGCGAGGCGTCGAAGACTATGGTGACGGGTCCTGGCCAGCAGCGTCGGGTAAGGCGACTACCCAGGGGGCTGATATCGGGGACGAAATCGAGGGCGTCGTCAGCGCTTTTGATTGCCAACGCCAGCGGTTTGCCCTCGGGACGCCCCTTGACGTTGATGAGCCGCTCGACGGCTGCGTCGCAGAGGGCGCTAGCGGCAAGTCCATACACCGTTTCGGTGGGAAAAGCCACGATGCCGCCTTCGACGAGAGCCTGAACAGCGCGATGGATGATGTCGCGCGAATCGTCAGCGTTGCGAAGGTCGAAAATGGTCGGTGCCATGGGGCGGACTCTGCCCAACCGAGTTTGGCCGCAGTGAAAGGAGCCCCGCCCCGCCGTGCGGCTCCAGGCAAACAACCCTTTATACTGCATCACCTTGTGCCAGGGCAAGTGAATGCCGTGCAGCGATGATGAAATGCCAGGGAGGCGATGCTGTGGGCTAACGCTGCTCGGCGTGTTTCAACCAGTACTCCAAGAAGGCCAGCTCGATTTCCAACGCTTCGGCCGTGGGTCGGTGGGTCGGACGGGCAGTCATCGCCACCCGATTTTCGTAGCCCAGTACTTTGTTGAGGGCGATCAGGTGGTTGAGGGCTCGCCAGTTGCGAGGCGGGTCTTCAGTACCCCCTGAAACAAGCACCGGCCGCGGCGCCATCAGGGCATGCAGATCGACGAGGTCATCGCCAGCTTCCACCATGCGGCGGTACAGTCCCGTGCGGGGATTTTCGTCGGAAGGAACGCCTGGCTTGCGCTTCGCTTGGGGATCGTAACCCAAATACCAGGGTTCCCAATAATTTACGTTGCTATTGCGCTCGTTGAAGACAATGCCGGGATCAGACCAGACGGCGCAGGCGAATTTTTCGTAAAGGCAGGAGGCGAACATACTCCACTTGCCGCCGTAGGAAAGTCCAATGACGCCAATGCGGTTGGGGTCGACTGCTTTCAGTTGGGCCAGTGCGGTGTGGCAATTAGCCGCCACATAAGCCAACAGCGTGAGCGGCTGGGTTTGCAGTTCTTGGCCGGCTTCGGTGAGCAACTGGCGCGTTTCGAGACCGACTTTTTCAACCGAACCGGGAGTGCCGATCGAAAGCGTGACGAAGCCGCGACGGACGAGTTGCAGCCCATAATCGTGCGTGCCTTGCCCTCGCTGGCCGCGGCCGATGCTGGTCAGCGGCTCGTAAAAGGGAACCAGCACGGCGGGAAAGGGGCCGTCACCTCCTGGTATGAGCAAGTACCCGTCGGCAACGCCGCCTTCGGGCGAAATCTGCACATGCACGTGGTGTTCGGTGTAGCCGTCGCGCTCCACGGTTTCCAGATATTTCACGGCGGATCGCTCCACCAGCGGCGGCCAGGCGCCCAACCGCTCGTGCCACGACTTCAAGATTTCTTTGCGCCGGGCGGCCCAATCGTCCGCGTTTCTGACGGCACGTCCGTCGGAAAAGAGAAGCGGTGAGCGATACCCGCCATAATCTTCGGCAAATTCGGCTGGCGGCTGGTAGTGGGGAGCGAGAGTCTTGGCCAGACTGTCGCGCGAGGACGGTGCTTCTTGCGCGTCAGCGAAACTTGCATGAAGTACGTACGCGACCAGGCAAACACCAGCAGACAGAAAAAACAGCGAGTATCGCCGCCGAGCGAATGATTTCATGGAACGATCTCCCGTATGGCACTTTGGGGACGCGAGGGACGTCTGATGAGCATGCCAGTTCCGCGCCGGGCAAACAAGCGACATGCCGCAGCAACTTCACACGCGTTCGAATATCGTGGCGATGCCTTGGCCTACGCCAATGCACATGGTGGCCAGACCGATGGCCGCGTCGCGGTCAAGCATGTTGTTGATCAGCGTCGTGGCGATGCGAGCGCCGCTGGCTCCCAAGGGGTGGCCAATGGCGATGGCCCCGCCGCGGACATTGAGTTTTTCTTCCTCGAGACCGAGCATTTGCACGCAAGCCAAGGCTTGCGCGGCGAACGCCTCGTTCAGTTCGATGAGATCGATGTCGGCCAAGGTCAGGCCTGCCCGCTTCAATGCTTTTTGCGTTGCGGGCACGGGACCGGTTCCCATCACGGCAGGCTCCACACCGACCACGGCCGTAGAAATCACTCGAACCAGGGGCTTCAGTCCAAGCTGACTGGCTTTTTCTTCGGACATGACGAGCATTGCCGCCGCGCCGTCGTTTAGCGGCGAACTATTGCCCGCAGTGATCGTGCCAATACCTGGCATGAAGGCCGGTTTGAGCGAGGCCAAGGCTTCGAGGCTGGTGTCGGGGCGAATGCATTGATCGCTGGTAACTTGGATACGATTGCCCGCTTCGTCGTGTCCCCACACCGGCACAATTTCGCGCCGGAACTCGCCGGCTTCGGTGGCGGCGGCCGCCCGCTGATGGCTCCGCAGGGCGAAGGCATCTTGCTGCTCGCGGGAAATGCCTTGCGTTTGGGCAAGGAATTCGGCCGTGTAGCCCATCATCAGTGCGCCCTTGCTGGTGCGGTGCAGCAACTTGGGATTGATGTCAATATCGGCGTCCATGGGGATGTGGTGCATGTGCTCCAGGCCGCCGACGATTTGCACGTCTTCGGCCCCGGCGGCGATGGCGTGCGCAGCCTGGTTGAGCGCCTGCAGGCTGGAACCGCACAGGCGGTTGATGGTGGCCCCGCCGGTGGCCAGCGGCAGCCCCGCCATGATGGCCACGTTGCGAGCGACATTGAAACCCTGTTCTTGCTGTTGCTGCGTGTTGCCGAGCACCACGTCTTCGACTTCCGCGGGATCGACACCGGTTCGCTCAATCAGCGCTTGAATGACGGCGGTCGCCAGGTCGTCGGAACGCACGTGGCGGAAAACGCCCCGGTCTTTGTGGGCTCGTCCAATGGCAGTGCGGGCACAATCGACTATCACAGCGCGACGCATCTTAATGCTCCCTTTCCAGCGGGGCGAATCTTGCGCGGGTTGGGTTGTTTGGCCGACCGGCTGCAAGTGCCCTGCACGCGAAATCCTCGCATGGAGGGAGATCCGATCGGCACACCATTGTACCTCGATTTGCGTGTTAGGGCTGCAGCGCAGGCCAGCTAGGTTTGCTGGCCGAGAGCCTTCTTGGGTTGCACCGCGAGTGGAAGATGCGCGGTTGTTGGCGTTGATCAATGGCGGGGCGGTGCAATGTGTCTTTAAGCAGTTGGAGACGCCGGTTCGCAAACAGTACCTCCACTTGCATGCCGGCAGTCGGCGCCCGGGCTCTACGATCGACGTCGCTATCTGGGATATCGGTCGGCGCATTCGACGGTTTGAAACGCGGCCAACTTTCAAAAGTGCAGCATTGACGAAATCACGGGACGAAAACGAATTCTTTCACGTTGAACATCACGTGGCAGAGGTCGGCCCAGGTTTGTGGGTGGTTGCGGGCATCGTCTGGCGCGAGATTGAGTTCTTTTCCTTGCTGGTCGAGAAATGTGAGCGCCGCGGCTCGTTCCTCCTCGGTCGGTCGTCGGGCAAATGCCAGCAGGTACATAGTCTCGATCCGAGCGTTCGCATCCGACAATTCCTTCAACAGCCGGGAAGCCCAAACCTTGGCTTGGTCGATCACGAAGGGATCGTTCATGAGTATCAAGGCCTGGGCGGGAACATTCGACACGTTGCGGCGGCCCATGCTCGAGAAGGGAATCGGCTGATCGAAGGCCAGCATCATCGGGGAAAGGAAATTGCGGCGCACGGCGATATACACGCTACGGCGGCCGGCGCCGTCAAGCGGACCGCTTTGTCCGGGGCGGCCGCGGCCTTGCATAAATGGCGTGAGATACACTGGAACGCTAGGACCGAACATTTTCAAATCGAGCCGGCCAGATACTGCCAGCATGGCATCGCGAATGGTTTCGCCTTCCAGTCGTTTGAGCTGCATGCGATGCCAGAGCTGGTTTTGCGGGTCGACTACGTCTCCGGGGCCAGGCGAGCTTTGCTGCGAATAGACGCTGGTGAGCGTCAAGCGGTGGATCAGCCGTTTGATCGACCAGCCATCGTTCACAAATTCCGTCGCCAGGTAATCGAGCAATTCTGGGTGCGTGGGCTCGCTTCCCAGCACGCCGAAGTTGTCGGTCGAGGCGACCAGGCCTCGGCCGAAGAGATGGTGCCAGACGCGATTCACAATCACCCTGGCCACGGCGGGATTGCGCGCCGGATCGACCAACTCGGCGGCCAGTTGCAAACGCCCGCTGGATTGCTGGCTTTCTGACGCCGGCTTGCTGCCGAGGGCTTCCAGATAACGGCGCGGCACGCGATCCCGGGGGGTCAAGTGGTTGCCGCGGATCAAGAATTCCTCGTCCTCGGGGAATCCCTCCCACATGGCCGGCGCGGTGGCCGACGCCCGCTCAAAGGCCGCCAGCAGGTTTTGCCGCTGCGCCGCCTGCGATTGGCGGAGCGATTTCAACCTTGCCAACGAGACATCTTCGGCCAATAGGTCCGAATGCGTGAGCAACCAATCGGCAAAGGAGAACAGCGCGGCCCGCGTTTCACCGTCTTGGCCCGCGGCATCGGGGGAGGCTCCGCTCAGCCATTTCAGGGTTTTGTTTGCGCGTGACTTGAGCTGCCGGGTGAATTCGGCTGTCGCTTCCGGCGACGCGAACACGGCCCCGGGGCCGAGGAACGGGTGGGTGGAAACGTTCGCGGGCGCCGGCGGGCTCACCGATTGGATCACTTGGTACACCACCAAGGGTTTGTCGTCGACGGCGGTGAATTCCAAGTGGGCCCTATGCCCGGCATATCGGCGGACGTCATGAGCGATCCACTGCGGGCCGGACTTGGTTTCCCACTCCTTGATGAACGAACCGTGCAGCGGTCCCTGGTTCACACGATGCGAATCAACCGTTGCATAGGTGCGACCGGCCCCTTCTACCAGGTAATAAATGGTGGAAGGCTCGATTGTGAAGTTGGGGGTACGGAAAGTGCGGCCGGGCCGGTTCCAGTTCGAAATGCGGCCCGGATCTCGTTCCGTGCCCTCACGGAGCACCGGGTTGGGAAGTTCCGGGCGTCGAGCAACACAGCCATGATGCACCACGCTGGCCAGGGGGCCTTCCATGGTTGCGGCAGGGCGAATCTGACCGGCGGCGCGCAGCTCGTAAAAAGTGCCGTCCTGCCGCCAGGCCAGGTGCGAGTTGGCGTCGTTAAAATCCACAATCAGGCTGGCATCGGGCGGGCGCGTCGCGAAAATGCTCGGTGAAGTGGGGTTGGCTTTCGTCGGTCGCGTGGACCAGGCAGCCCAGGGCGAACGAGCGATTGCCTCGCCGGAATCGAGAAACGCCACCCAACGCTCCAACCTCGCAGCATCAATTTGGTAATCCTTGGCAATGCTGGCGATCGTAGCTTGGAATGCCGCAGTAAATGGTCCCGGCGGTTGGCCTTCGGCCGACGGTTCTCGCTCGATTTTTTGCTCGGTTGCCTTGTGCGCAGCGCGGAGGTAGTCGAACGCGCGATCGATGCCTGGCTCGATCGCCTGGATGGCCGCCGGCAAGAGATCGGCCCGTTGCTGGGCGAGCAACTGGTCGAGTTGGGCGACCAGTTCCTGGTGTCGATCGGCCGTTTCAAACCGCAGTTGGCGATAGGCAGTACTTTGCAGAAAGCCGGCCAGGGCATAGTAATCCGCCTGGGAGATGGCGTCGAACTTATGGTCGTGGCAACGGGCACAGGCCACCGTCAGTCCAAGAAACGTTTTGCTGAACACGTCGAGCATGTTGTCGAATCGCTCGGTCTCATCCTTCCGCACATCGACAGGCGAATGAACCCATTCGCCCAGGTACCAAAACCCCGTACCCAGCGGCGATTCGTTGTAACCGCGCAGCGGGTTGCGTCGCGGTTCGGGCAAAATATCGCCAGCCACATGTTCTTGCACGAGACGATCGTAGGGAACGTCGGCGTTGAATGCCCGGATAAGATAATCGCGGTACTGCCACATGTTGGGGGCGTCGTAATCGAACTCGTGCCCTCGCGACTCGGCATATCGGGCCAAGTCGAGCCAGTGTCGCGCCCAACGCTCGCCGAATTGGGGCGAATCCAGCAATCGCGAAACCGTGCGGTCAGCAGCCTGCGGAGTTGGGTCTTCTTCAAAGGCCGCGATTTCTGCGGGCGTGGGGGGCAAACCGGTGATCGCGAAGCTCACCCGGCGCAGCCACACGGCCCGTTCAACAGGTGGGCTAGGTTCCAAGCCCGCAGCTTCCAAACGGGCGAGAATGAAGCGGTCGATGTCGTCGACGGGCCAGGCGACGTTTTTCACTGTCGGAGGCGCGTGCGGTTTCACTTTTTGAAAAGCCCAGTGTTTCGCCCGCTCCTTCAAGTCAAAATCTTGCGAAGCCGTGACGGTGGCGTCCTCGCTGCCCGGCCAAATGGCGCCGCCAGCCACCCAACGTTCGATGGCGGCGACTTGGGCGGCAGGCAATTTGCCATCGGGAGGCATTTGGTAGAGTTCGCCATAGCGAATGGCATCGAGCAGGTAGCCCTGGTCGGTTTTGCCAGGCACGATGGCTGCGCCGGTATCGCCGCCTGCCAGCAGCGAGGCACGGTTGTCCACGCGCAAACCGGCTTCTTGTTTATCGGCGCCATGGCACTTGTAGCATCGTTCGGCCAGCACGGGTCGTACGTGCTTTTCGAAAAAATCTTCGTCGACTATCGGCGAAGACGGGGCAGGTTCGTCGGCCTCGGCGAAGGCTGGCAACAAATTGGCCATCCATGCCCAGGCAATCCAAGCTGCAAAGCGATGCATCCGGCAAATCCTCGCGAATTACCCGATCGGGGTGCCATCGTCCAACCTATCAACAGCCTCTAATGTAGACGGAGGCGTGCTTGCTGTCACCGATTTTGGCCAGCGGACGATGCACGGCCGGGCAAGTGGACCTGGTCAAATGCCGGAACGGACACCGATCAACTGGCATTGACGGCGCATGCGTGGGTGATGCAAAACGTGTGCAGCGCCGCTGACTCCCTAGCTGCCGGTCACCTTGGGAGCCTCCGATATGTCCGCGCCGCCGGCAACATGATTGGCCAAGCGGGCGTTAGGCGCGGGAGTGCGTCTGCTGCGACGGGATATAGGAAGGGAATCCAGCGTGTATGCTTTGCCCCAGCGTTGGTACGCCCGAGCGCCTTGGCCGCTGTTGGCCGTGGCGGCGTCGTTGGTGCTGTTGGGGTGGCTCGGCATCGAGCGCGCGGAGTCGCTGGACGGGGGCAGCGGCCGATTCTTGGGACGGCAACAAGGCTGGTCGCTGGCGGCCGCGGCGGCGCTGGCCCTGACGGCCTGGCCCAACTATCGCCTGTTGTGCCGGTGGAGTTACGCCCTGTATGGGCTGTCCCTTATTCTGTTGATCATCGTCTTTTTGTGGCCGCCGATAAACGGCGCGCAGCGCTGGCTACGTTTGGGGCCGCTAAGTTTGCAGCCGTCGGAATTCGCAAAAATTGCCGCGGTACTGTCTTTAGCCCGATTTCTGATGTATCGCGACAGCCAACGTCGGTTGCGAGGCTTCCTGGGACCACTGCTGTTGATGATTCCGCCCACCGTACTCATTTTGCGCGAGCCCGATCTGGGCACGGCGCTGGTTTTTCCGCCGCTGGCGGTGGCGATGTTGTTTGGAGCCGGGGCTCGGCTAGCCGATCTGGCCAAACTGGCGATTGCCGGAACACTTCTGGCCCCGCTGCTGTGGACGCAGATGAGTCTGGAGCAGCGCTCGCGGGTAACGGCCTTGTTCGATCAGACCCCGGTTGGCTCGCGTCCGGCCGACGATGGGTATCAGCTTTATCAGTCGAAGCAAGTGATGGCATTGGGCGGCCTGTGGGGAAGTTGGCTGCAGGGCGACGCCGCGGACGATCCGGCCATATACCGGCTGCCTGAGTCGCATAGCGACTTCGTATTCAGCGTGATCGGCGAACGCTTTGGAATATGGGGAACGGCGGCGGTATTGATGTTGCATGGGTTGCTGTTTTGGTTGGCACTGCGAATTGCCGGTCGCACCCAAGAACCATTTGGCCGATTGGTGGCCTTGGGAGTGGGAGTGCTGTTCGCGGTGCAAACCTTGATCAATACCGGCATGACCGTGGGGCTGCTGCCGATCACGGGCATGTCGCTTCCGCTAGTGAGTTACGGCGGCTCGGGACTGATGGCCCACGCCATCGCATTGGGCTTGCTGGTCAACGTGGCCATGCGACCGGGCTTTGAAGTGGCGAGGGAGCCCTTCCAGTTTCGAGATTGAATCGAAGCGAAGTTCTATCTGAATTGCCGAAAGAACTTCGCCAATGGTTGATGCAAAAAAATGGGTTTGACGACACATGCCGTTGCGCGGCGATCGGCTCGGCGCGTGGAAATGAGCCGCGAACCTCGCACCAACGGCAACGAGTATCGCCGCGATGAAACCGGCTACGGGCCGTCACGTTTCTTGGAACCGTGGCTCGTTACGGCATGGGAACCACCAGCGTGCGGCCGACGATCTTGCCCAGCAAGATTTCTGCCGCTTTGCCGGGCAGGTCGCTCAGGTTGATTTCGTCGACCAGGTCGGCGAGGTTGTCCAGCTTCCACTCGTTGGCCAGGCGATGCCAGAGGTCGCGGCGGATATCCGTAGGGCAGGTGGCGGAATCAATGCCCGACAGCGTGACGCCCCGCAGAATGAAGGGATAGATGGTAAGGGGTACATCGACGCCGGCCACCAGCCCGCAGGCGGCCACGCATCCCCAGGGCTTGGTTGCCCGGAGCACGTTGGCCAGTGGTTTTCCGCCCACCGTGTCGATGGCTCCCGCCCACCGTGCCGAAAGCAAGGGCCGGCTGGAGATGTCGGTGAGGGTGTCGCGTCCGAGAATTTGGCTCGCTCCCCAGGCTTTGAGTTGCGGCTCGGCCTCGGGCTTGCCGCTGACGGCGACCACCGTGTACCCCAGCCTGGCAAGCAGCAAGATCGATAGCGAACCCACGCCGCCGGTCGCTCCCGTCACCAGCACTTCGCCCTTTTCTGGGGTGATGTCGTGCCGTTGCAGGGCTCGAACGCTCATGGCCGCGGTGAAGCCCGCCGTGCCGAGAATCATGCTTTCGCGAAGCGTTAATCCCTTCGGCAGCGGCACCACCCAGTCGGCTGGCACGCGCACATAGCCCGCATATCCACCCCAGCGACCGGCGCCGAGTTCGTAACTGGTAACCAGCACTTCTTGTCCCGGCTGATAATTTGGATTGGCGCTCTCTTCAACCGTTCCAGCGGCGTCGATTCCAGGGATATGGGGAAAGCTGCGAACGACCCCGGGGTGGCCTTCCATTGCCAGGGCGTCTTTGTAGTTGAGCGAGCTGTAGGCCACACGAATGAGCAACTCGCCTGGCGGGAGATCGTCCACGGCTCGTTCGCCAACGCCACTGGTGACATGGCCCGCGGAGTCTTTCATCACCAGGTAGCAGGGAAATCGCTGCGTCATGGCGGTTGGTCCCCAAGCGGATGAGAGGTGCGAACAGGCCGGGAACTCAATTGCCGGCGTTCTGGCTCTCGGCGGGCGGAATCAGCGCTTCGGGCTGATCGAGTACCAGATAGTGGCCGTGATCGGCAGTGAGAATCACCGCGGTTTCGTTCCAGGCGTCTTTGGCTTCTACCCAATCGGTGATCGCGCGGAAAGCGTCGTCGCCAGAGATCGTGGCGCCAACCGAGTTATCGATATTGTTGTCGTGATTGGCCCAATCGACGTCGCCCACTTCGACCATCAACCAAAAGCCATTGGGGCTGTGTTCCAGGTACGACAGCGCGGCTTGGGTCATTTGGGCCAATGTCGGATTCTCATGTAGGTCGGCCGGAGTGTATTCCTCGGCCGGTTTGTTCCCGGCGGTGGGATTGTAGTTGCCATCGGCGGTACGGTAGGGCAAATGCCCCGCCATGGCGCCAAAGTAGCCGAACAGTCGCCGCTGATTGGCGACACCATCTTTGACGGCGTCGGCCAAGACTTGAGGGCCGGCAACGCCGGGCGTTCGCAAAGCGACCTGGTAGCGTCCGCCGTTCGCGGCGTCAATCCGGCGTAAATCGTCGTCGGCCAGATAACGATTTCCCGGCACGAAGTTCATGCCCTGCTCTGAGTCCTCGGCTTTCGTTTCTCCCCAACCCGCGCCGATCAACAAATCCACTCCCGGCAGGGGGGCGTTGCGATGGGCTATCGATGGCAACCCCAGCAGATCGCGGGTGAGGTCTTGATAGTCGGATCGATTCACATTGTGCGCATAAGCGCAGGCAGGGGTCGCATGGCTGATCGGTACGTTGGTCACCACGCCGATGGCCTTGCCCTGCTGCTGCAATTGATGGGCAATGGTCGGTACGGGTCTGCCGAATTGGTCGACGTTGACGGCATCGTTGTAGGTCTTGCGGCCGGTGGTCATGGCCGTGGCGGTTGCGGCCGAGTCGGCGTAGGCGTGCCGCGTGCTGCTCGATCTGCTGATAATGTACGTGGGGTCTTCGCCTGCTTCCCATGGCGTGCTGCCGGCGAGTTTCCAATCGTATCCACCACCCAGCTTTCCGCCGGGAGTAAGCACCATTTGAAAATCGACCGAAACCTTGGGTTCATCGCAATAGGGCGCCGTGACCATGTAGCCGTAATCGGTCTTCGCGCCGCGATAATCTTGGAAGTGCAGACCCGTGCCGCGGCCCTCGCGGTAAGCTACCTTGCCCGAGCGGTAAATCGCGGCCGCTTGGGTCGTTTGCCAATCCATGCCGTCGAAGACGACCAAGATGATGTATTTCTTGCCGGCTGCGGCAGCGGTTTTTTGCAGTCGATAAATGTCGGTTTGATCGAAGTAATCGGACTGCGGGTTGACGGTGTTTTCCGGGATGACGCCGTACAGAGATTTTACGCCTTCCGCCGAGCGATACACGCTGTTTGGGCCACGAACCGTGTCGAGCGACATGCCGTACGTGTAGACGGGAATCAATCGATTCGAATGGCTCCCCCAGCCGCGGTACTTGGCCGGGTCGAGACCCCAGCGTCCCCAGTCAGCGACGCCCCGCTCCATGACCTGGGCTTGCAACTCGCGCAGGTGGTCTGCCTGGAGGGCAAAATTACCGGCGGCTCCAATCCATAAGCACCATGATGCCAGCAAGAGAAGAGCCGGTCGGCAACGATCACGATTCATCGGGCAGCCCAGGGAGTGAGGGGAATTCGGCGGGATGTATAGATGCCATCTTCAGCAACACTGGCAGCTCGGTCAAGTGACAACAATTCAATCCCCGCACCTGCCAGTAGGTAAGTTCTGCCGAAAGGTACCTCGACGTGCCGGCAAGCGCTGTGCCGCCGAGCCCGGTTCGAACACGGAGTGCCGTTGTCCGTCAACCTGCGGCTTGCTCAAGAAGTACCGCTCGGCAAGCGAAACTTGCTTCCCCTTTGCCCCGCATCGACGCACGCTCGTTCCCCCGGTTGCGTTTTGGCGATGATTTTCGTCTGATGCTGTCGACGCACGATTTCAAAGTTCATCGCGCTACGTGAAACAAGGATTGCCATGCACTTTCGCACCCGCGCCGTACATGTTGGACAAGAACGCGACCCCGCCACGGGCGCCGTGGTGCCGCCCATTCACCTGGCCAGCACGTTTGTGCAACCCGGCTCGGGAGAATGGGGCGAATACGACTACACCCGCAGCGGCAATCCTACCCGCAAGGCATTCGAACGCACCCTGGCCGACCTGGAAGGAGGGGTTGGCGCTTTGGCTTACTCCTCGGGCATGGCGGCAGTTCACGGGGCAACAATGCTGCTCTCCTCGGGCGACCACGTGTTGGCCGGCGCCGACATTTACGGCGGCACGTACCGCTTGTTGCACAAAATTCTGAATCGCGTCGACATTGGGGTCACTCTGGCGAGGAGCAGCGATCTCGATGCATTTGCCGCGGCGATCAGGCCGGAAACGCGGTTGATTTGGATCGAAAGCCCGGGCAATCCGCTGATGTCGATAACCGACATTGGCGCATGTGCCGAACTGGCGCACCGGCACGGGGCGTTGTTGGCGGTGGACAATACCTTGGCCTCGCCGGTGCTGACGCGTCCCCTGGAACTGGGGGCCGATATCGTCATGCACAGCGCCACCAAGTATCTCGGTGGCCATAGCGATCTGCTGGGGGGGGCATTGGTGGCGCGTGACAAGGAGCTTTTCGACAAATTGTATTTCATCCAGAACGCCACCGGAGCGGTAATGGGACCTCTGGAGTCGTTCTTGTGTTCACGGGCGTTGAAGACCCTCGAACTGCGGGTGCACGCTCAAAGTGCCACGGCAGCGGCCTTGGCAGAGTTCTTGAGCAATCATGCTGCCGTGCAAAAGGTTTACTATCCAGGGCTGCGCACCCACCTGGGACACGAACTCGCCAGCCGGCAAATGGATGGCGCGTTTGGAGCGATGATCAGTTTTGAAGTGCGCGGCGATTTCGCTTGCGCCAAGCGAGTGGTCGAGTCGACCCGGCTGTTTCAATTGGCGGTGAGTTTGGGGGCGGTGGAATCACTGATCGAGCAACCCGCGGCGATGTCGCACGCCAGCTACGACCGCCACGACCGCATGGCTCATGGTATTTCCGACAACCTGATCCGCTTGAGCGTTGGTTTGGAGGCGTTTGAAGATTTACGCAGCGACCTGGAAGCGGCGTTGAGCATTGCTTGAGTTTTGTCCAGCGGCAACTACGCTTGACATGTATGCAAGGAGTGCATCTTTGCCATGAGCCAAACAGCGAGAATAATCATGCGCGCGACTTCGATTGCCTGGGGACTAACCGTGCTGGCAGCATGGGCGATTAGTCACCATTCATCAACGGTCTTTTGTCAGGAGGGCGGCTTGCCGTGTCCCGATTCTCCCAATGCAGGGGCGCAAGCTTTGCCACCGGGGGGCGCATTGGCCGCGGCTGCCGCGGTGGTCGACCCAAACGCCATCACGCAGGCGAAGCTATCTAAACCGCTGGTCGCCCAATTTGAGGAAGCGCCGCTGGCCGATGTGCTAGCATTTATCGAGAACTACTTGGACGTTGAAATCTACGTCGACCAGCGGATGCTCGCCAATTTCGGCGCGACGCTCGACGCCACGGTAAACCTGCGTTTACGACAGGCGCCCGCGGAAATGGTGCTGGAATTGGTCCTCCAGCAATCCAATCTGGCGTATTACGTGCGCTCGGGAGTGATCGTGGTGACCACGCCGGACGTGGTTCAGGCCACCTTGACCACGCGTGTTTACCCTGTGAGCGACCTTGCCACGCCACCCGATGTTTCCGGCTCGTTGAGCGATCTGATTCAACGTACGGTTGCGCCCAGGTCCTGGGAGGACTACGGAGGCGACGGGACCATCCGCGGTTTCCGCGGTACGCTGGTCGTCACCCAAAACGCCGTCGTTCATCGGCAGATTGAAGATTTGTTGCGGCAACTGCGAACAGCTACCGCGGCAGCGCGAGATGGTGAACCGGCTCGCCAGGACGCCGCTGCCGAACGGCCGTGAAGACGTGCGGGCACTCACCCGGCGTGCTCGCTTCGAAGCGTGCGCATAAAAAACGCGGCGGTTAGGCTGCCGTTCGTGGCTGCCGGTCACCGCCGCGGTTGATGATGCGGGCCTTTTCAGCGCCGCTGCTTCTCAGAAAGCTGAGAAAGTCGGTTGATCTCGCGATGAGTTCGCAGCCGCATAGTGGCGTTCCTTCTCTCTGGACGGCGCGAACCGGTTTGTTTCGAGAAGGATTAGCGAGGATTCAGCTTGCCTAGCATGTTCAACGGTAAGGTGGCTCGACCCGAAATGACTTGAACTCGGGAACTGTCGCAATGTGCCGACAAACGGTTTCCGCCGTGGCCCATTTCCATGCGGTGATCGGCCGGATTGAACCGTTCGACGCCTTCCTTGCTTTCTTCGCCAGGAAAAGCGTCGACCCTCACTCGCTCAGTCACCGCCGCCACTTTTTGCCGCAGGGAACCGCCCGTACGCGGCAGGTTGACGGATTCCGCATGCACCATGCTGGCCTGCGGCTCTTGACTCTCTGCCGCCTTGTGCGACCCATCATCGAATTGCAGCTCACCGCGAATCACCCGAACATCGTGCGGGGCTTCGATTCCAACCCGCACCGACTGTCCCTTCACCCGAACGATCGTGATGGTGATGTTGTCGCCGACTTGAATTCGCTGCTGGGCTTTGCGAGTGAGTACCAACATGTGAGCAATCTCCTTTGCGAAGGGTTGGTAGAATCTCCATTTCGACAGGGAGATAAAGCATGTGGCGTGCCAATGGACCGAAAGAAAGCCAACGAATTCTGTAAATCGCAACATGGCAATGACTTAGGGAATGCGAGCGAGTGGGGGACCATTTTTCGGCAGGAATTAATTTCAAAACCGTTGCAAGGCCAAAATTTGGCTCAAGCGGCGGCAGTTTTAAGCCGAAACGGTTCTTTGCTGTCGCAGGGGGCAGGGGCTGTCTAATCGGGCACAATCTCTCCATAATTGCTATGCCAGCCCGGACAGGCCGCTGGCAGCGAGGGTAGTGCTCCGGCGCATGGGATTTCGCGTGTGTATGATCGCGCGGGATTGAATCCATGTTTCGCCCCGGGGCGATGTCCCGAACCGGTTTGTGCACAAGTCACCACCATTGACCCGGCCCCCGGTCCATACCAGGCGGAGTTTCAGCGAATGAGCAAGAGCGACCGCGAAAAGCAGATTCAGCAAGCGGAAGAGATGTTTGGCGATTCGCTCCATCAGGTTGGCTTTGCCAAGGGGCTCTACTTTGGCCGCTACCTGAGCGGAAAATTGCTGCCTTATCCCGATCTGCAGGGCCACGAACAAACCAACCAGCTTGTAACCCGGCTGCATACATTTTGCCGCGAGAAAATCGATCCCGAAGCGATCGATCGTTCCGAGGACATTCCAGGTTCGGTCATCACGGGGTTAGGGGAACTCGGCGTGTTGGGAGCTTGCCTGCCGGAGCAGTTCGGAGGCCGCGGGCTCAATCAGGTATCGTACTGCCGGATTCTGGAAGTTTTGGGCGCCCACTGCGCGAGCACGGCATTATTCGTCAACGCGCATCACTCGATTGGTCCCCGGGCGGTGGTTCTGTTTGGAACATCGGAACAGCAGGCGAAATGGCTGCCAAAGATGTGCACGGGAGAGTGGATCAGCGCGTTTGCGCTCACTGAACCCGAGGCCGGCAGCGACGCGGGCAACGTGCAAACCCGAGCCGAACCCAAGGCCGACGGCAGCGGCTGGGTGCTGAACGGGCAGAAACGCTATATCACCAACGGCGCCTTGGCCAAAATGCTAACCGTGATGGCCCGCACGCCGGTCCCGGGTAGCCAAGAAACCAAGATCAGCGCGTTCATTGTCACGCCCGACATGCCAGGATTCGAGGTAACCGAGGCGCGGATGCCCAAGTGCGGCGTGCGGGGCACCGCGACCAGCCGCCTGGCGTTTCGCGATATGTTTGTGCCGCGTGAGAATTTGCTGGGACAACTCGGTCGGGGTCTGAAGGTGGCTCTGACCGTGCTCGATTTTGGCCGCACCACCTTTGGCGCCAGTTGCACGGGCGCGGCCAAGTTTTGTCTCCAACGCAGCGCTGCACATGCCAACACGCGGGTTCAGTTCGAAAAGCCCCTGGGCCACTTCGAACTGGTAAAAGAAAAACTGTCCCACATGGCGGCTTCGATTTTCGCCATGGAGGCCACCACATATCAAACGGCCGCCCTCATCGACTCCGGCAGTGAAGACTACATGCTGGAAACGGCAATTCTCAAGGTGTTCGCCACCGAAAGACTGTGGCGCATCGTGAACGACGCCCTGCAGATTCACGGCGGCGCCGGTTACTTCAACGATTTGCCTTTCGAACGCATGATGCGCGATCACCGCATCGATCTCATTGGCGAAGGCGCCAACGACGTATTGCGCGCGTTCATCGCTTTGGTAGGCATGCGCGACGTGGGGTTGGAATTGGAGGGAATTCTGAACGCGTTCAAGAACCCGTTGAGCAATTTCGCCAGGTTGGGCAGTTTTGCCGCCCGGCGGCTGGGAGCCATGATTCTTGATCCCGAGATCGTGGTACGGACCACGGCCCTCGATGAAGAGGCCTCCCGGCTTGGCCGGTTGGTCGGCCTGTTCGGCTCGCAGGTTGATCGTGTGCTGCGGCATTACCAGCAGGAAATTCTCGATCGGCAATACCAGCAAGCCCGAGTGGCCGATGCGGCCTGCGAACTGTATGCGGCGTGCTGCGTCCTGTCGCGGCTGGACCATCTGCTGCGCGATCATCATGCAAGCGAAGCCGAACAACAGCGGGGGCTGAAACTGGGGAAATACTTCTTGAAGACGGCCGATCGCCGCATTCGACGCTTGCTGTCCGAACTTTGGGAAAACGAAGACGACGCAACGACCCAGATCGCCAACCAGGTGCTTGGCTGGCAGCGACAAGGCTTGTTGGAGTAGCTCAAGCGGCTTCGTGATCGGCGCTCGAATCGTCGCGCACCGTGATTTCGCCGTCGTCGCTCACGTCTTCAAACCGTACCGATACGCGTTTGCTCACGCCCGATTCTTGCATCGTGACGCCGTATAGCGTGCTGGCGCAAGTCATGGTTTTTTTGGAGTGGGTAATGACGATGAACTGCGTATCGGCGGCGAATTCTTTCACCACCTCGATAAAGCGGCCGATGTTGGCTTCGTCGAGTGCCGCGTCCACTTCGTCCAACATGCAGAAGGGGCTCGGACGACTGCGGAACAGCGCCAGCAGCAAAGCCACGCAAGTCATGGTCTTTTCGCCGCCGCTGAGCAATGAAATGCTTCGCAACTCTTTGCCCGGCGGCCTCGCATTGATATCCACCCCGGCTTCGAGAATGTCCACGCCGGCATCGAGCACCAGGTCTGCCTGCCCGCCACCGAACAGCTTGCGATACAGCGTTTGAAAATGTTCGCGAACCATGTCGAAGGTTTCCACGAACAGTCGCCGGCTATCGGTGTTGATCCGCTGGATGATCTGTTCCAGCGAGTTCTTGGCATCGGTCAGGTCGTGCCATTGCTCGGAGAGTCGGGCGAAGCGCGTTTCCAGGTCGTCCAGTTCGGAGAGCGCCTCCATGTTCACACTGCCCAGCGTGGCCAGCTTGTGCCGCAGATCGGTGATCTCGCGGTCGACGGCATCGCGCTGTTCCAGATCGTCTTCGCTGGCCGGTTGGGCAAGTTGATCGATTTCGATGCCGTAATCTTCGCGGAGCCGCTCGGCCAGCGTTTCGCGATTGAGCCGGATTTCGCCGGCTTCTCGCTCGCGGGTATGGACTCCGCTTTCAACTCGCCGCAGCTCTTGATTGAGCCGGGTGAGTTGTTCGCTGGCCGCGGCGCGTTCGCGGCGAAGCACCTCGCGCTCGACCGCGTGCTCTTGCACTTCGCGTTGCAGACGCTCTTTATCGAGATACAGCAAAGCCAGCAGGCTTTCCGCCCGTAAAATGGCACGTTCCGATTGCAACGCGCGTCCCGAGGCCGAATTGAGTTCGGCCTCGAGTTCGGACAAGGTCCGCTGGCGGTCTTGCTGGTCTTGTGCGAACTGCGCTAGTCGGCGTTCGAGCGATCCCAGCCGCTCCTCGCATTTTGCCAAGGCCACCTTCGCGGCGGTTACCCGCTGAAGAGCGTCCTGGCGATGCTGGTCCAGGTTGATAATCTCGCGGGCACTGCGGCCAATTACAGCCTCCATTTCGTCAAGCGACGCTTCTTCCGCGGCCAATCGACTCCGGGCGGCGTGCAATTGGGCTTCCATATCCAGGTAGCGTTCTTCGGCCGCGGCCAATTCGGCGGTAAAAATTTCTCGCTGCTGCAACAGTTGGGCCAGCCGTTGTTCGACTTCTTGCACCTTTTGGCGGTGTTCGCCCAGATATTCGGACGCAACGTTGAATTGCTGGGCGAGATTAGCGGCATGGGCTTCTTCTTGGAGAATGCCGGCCGCAGTTTGCTCCGCCAGGTTTTCGGCCCGCTCGATATCGCGTTGCAGACTTCGCAGCAAATGCTCCAACTGCACCAGCTCGCTACGTCGCGAGATCAGTCCCGTTTTGCCTTGCGAAATACCCACGGTGAGCGAACCATCGGCAGCGACATATTCTCCCGCCAGAGTGACAAACGACATCCCCATGGGTTGCTTCGGACCGCCATACGCCGGCGAAAGCTTAAACGCCTGGGTCAGGCTTTCCACCACCCAGGTGGATCCCAGCAGGCGTTCGGCCAAGGGGCGAAAGCGCGCCTCGGTTTCGACAAAACGATCGGCCCTGCCAATAACGCCTGACTGGCCATCGAGATTGGGAAGCCCTGAGGGCGAAGTCATGGGCAGCGGCACAAACCCCACCCGCCCCGTCAGGTCCGGAGTCTGGGATTGGAGGAATTCCAGCAGCGAGGGATGCGGTTCCATGACCAGCCAGCCCACGGCGTCGCCCAAGGCGATTTCGATGAGCGAAGCAGTTTGCACGTGCACCTGGAATATCTCGGCGATCACGCCGAGGATATATTTGAGCGGCCCCGGATGCCGGCCACGGCTTTCGCGCAGAATGGTTTGAGCGCCAACGTCGAGACCCTCCAGACGCTGTTCCAATTCGCGGAGCAAGTTGGAGCGTTCGCGCAAACCCGTGCGCTGTTGCCGCAATTCGGCCAATTGTTCTTGCACCGTGGCCAGTTCGTGGCGTCGCTCGGATAGCCGGCCTTGCGACACGGCCAGGGCATCGCGGCAGTTTTCCGTCTGTTCGCGAATCCGCAGGCCGCGAGCTTTTTCCTCGGCCAGTTCGTCCTCGAATTGGGCCTGGCGTTGCTCGGCCTCAGAAATGCGATTTTCGGCCCGTTGCCGACTGGAAACCACCGCCGCCAGTTGTCCCTCGATGGAGCTGATCTCTTTACCCAGGGCCGAGCAAGCCCTCATGCGGTCCACATAACCGGTCCGGCGTTCTTCGTTGACGTCTCTGAGCGATGTCAGCCGGGCATTGATTTCGGCGAGCGCTGCTTCTCCCTGGGCCAATTCGTCGATCAGCGTTTGGCGTTCTTGTTCGATGGCCGCGGCGGCTTCGCGCGTTTCGCGCCATTGGGCGTGGACGTCGCCGGCACGGTTATTGGTGGCCGCCAATTGCCGCCGCTGCCGGGAGATTTGTTCCGTAAGCTCGTGGACGCGAGCGCGTTCGTGTTCGATGGCGCTTTCGTGCGCGGCAATTCGCTCGCGATCTTGGGCAGCCCGGGTTTCGCGCTGGCGAATGGCATTTTCGGCAGCGGCCAGTCGCTGTTCGTGATCGACATGCCGCGTTTCCAACTCGGCCAACGACTGTTGCAGCGTTTGCCGCCGGGCGTGAAGCTCGGCCAGTTCGGTTTCCAACGCGGCGAGCTGCTCGCTGAGTTTGCGCCAATCGGCTTGCCCCGCCTGGGTGCGCAAGGATTGCAAGCGTTCGGTTAATTCCCGATAACGCCGGGCCTTGCCTGCCTGGTTGCGCACAGCTTTGAGGCGATTTTCGACTTCGTCGACAATGTCTTTCAATCGCACCAAATTCTGGTCGACTCGCTCGAGCCGCCGCTGGGTTTCGACCTTCTTGGCGCGAAACCGGGCAATACCTGCGGCTTCTTCGAAGATCAACCGCCGATCGCGCGGCGAGGCCTGAAGCAGGCTATCGACTTTGCCCTGCTCAATAATGCTGTAGGCGCCGCCGCCAATACCGGTGCCGGCCAGCAAGTCGCGAATGTCGCGCAGCCGGCAAGCCTGGCGGTTGATGAGGTACTCGCCCTCGCCGCTGCGGTACACACGGCGGGTGATGTGGACCTCGTCGGAATCGATTTCGAAGAACCGTTGCCGATTGTCGAGCGTCAGCGTAACTTCGGCGGCGTTTTGCGGATTGCGCCCGGCGGAGCCATTGAAGATGACGTCGGTCATCTCCTTGCCGCGCATGCTGCGGGGGCTTTGATCGCCGAGCACCCACTTCACGCCATCGACGACGTTCGACTTGCCCGAACCGTTGGGACCGACGACGACCGTGACGCCGCCATCGAACTCAAACCGCGTCTTGTCGGCAAAGCTTTTGAAGCCGGCGAGTTCCAGCGACTTGAGCATTGTGCGCGGTCAAACCGTTCGATTGGGGAGGGACGCGGGCCGGCGGGTGGCTGCCCGTGACGGCCCACAGGCGGTGAACAACGACAGCCAACGGATCCAAGACAGCGAGGAACTCTCGGCGCCTCGTGAAGTGGAGAACCCCGGCGGCGGTCACGCCCGATTTCCTTTGGGGAGAACGAGTACTTCTCGCTTGCCCCCTGGACGATGGTAACGTGTCCGCCGATCTGGGGCGCTACCGCCCCCCCCGATCTGTAAATGAATCGGTCTGCCAAGGGTTACGTGGCCGGACTAATCTTCCCCCTTTAGTTTACCAAATATCGAGCCGAGGAAACCGGGCTTTTTCTCCGTGGTATTGTCGTCCGATCGGCGAGGCTTGGAGTCGAAATCCGATTTCTTCAGCGAGGGGAACAGGTCTGGCAGCGGATTGGCGCTGACGAACCCACTGTCGTCATCGGGCGTTTCCGAATCGTCTTCAGACGGCGATTTCCGTTTGATGTTGCGGCCTGCCTGCGGCAAGGCGTCGATCTCGAGCCGGCAACCTGCGAGGGCCTTGCTGCGATTGGCTTGCTGCAGCAGTTGCACCACGTCGGGGTAGTTGGCGCCAAGTTCAACGCAGGCCCGTATGACATCGTCCACGCGTGGGGGCACCTGCCGTTTTTGGTCGGGCTCTCCAATCGCAAATCGACTCACGGTTACCGGCCCTCCCGCCGGCGCTTTGACCAGAATTTGCTTGCCGGCTTCCAGCAGCAACGGCGTTTGCAAATGGTGGTCGTGTCCAAACAGCACGATCTCAGGCCGGAAGTTGGCCGTCAGGTGGATCATGGCTGGGCCAGTGGTTTGCAGAATGTGGTAGCTGAATTGATTGTCGCGTCCTAGCGACTCCCCTCGCACGAGCGGGTCGTTCTTGTTCATGGCCCAAAGGGCGCGGAAGGCCCCATACCGCGTTTCGGCGCTCGAAACATGAAGCAGTTGCTGCAGTTGGTCGCGGGCTTCGAAGTCGGACATGGCCGACAGGGCCGTCAGGGCGAACACCCGCAGGCCGGAATCGTCGCGTGCCGCCTTGCCCAGATGTTCGGCTGCTTTGTCGGAATCGTCGTGCCCCAGGTAAGCCAAAGCTTCGGCCGAGAAAAACCGTACTTCGGGATCGCTGGATTGCAGTCCCTTGAGCAGCGTGGGCGCGGCCTCGTGACCAATGGCCTCTAGCCGCAGGGCAGCACGGGACGACGCCAGGGGGTCGAGCAATTGCCGCTCGAGCATTTCCAGGCGGCTGATCCGCTCGGCCCCGGTTTCACGGAGCGGGGCGGACCGAACCACGCGAAGGTAGCGCGGAATATTGTGTTTGTATCGCGGATGCACGGCCAACTCGATGAATTCGTCGTTTTTGGGGTTGGCGACGTTTTCTTTCGAGCCGCCCTGGTAAGTGTGGAAGCGGCGGTTGACGGCCTGGCCAACCTGGTAGCTATAGCGAACAGCCTGATAATCGGGCTTGAGAAGCAATCCCAGTTTGTGGTCGTGCGCCGTTCGCCCGCCCCCGAGCACTCGACCGCGCGTGGAATTGGCCCGGTCTTCCTGGTCGTCGGCTTGCGGATCGACCAGCACGGGGCCTTCCCCAATGGCGAGCAGGCTGCCTTCCTTGATATCGCCGCCGATTACCCGTTTCTCTGTCAAGCGAACCTGCATCAGGTAGCCGCCGCGAAGACTCTTCGTTTCGCTGCCGTTGGGAACGCGAATTTCCAGGTCAAACGGGTCGCCCTTTTGGGCGCCGGGTTTGATGTTGCCACGCACCAAGACCAGCGCGGTGTCGTTTCGGGCCAGCAACTGTTTGATGTCCTTCACGCTCCGTTTGCGCATGTCTTCTTCGAGCATTGAACGAAATATGGTTGGCGAGGGGTCTTCGCCCGTGCCAGGCAAACCGACCACGAGCCCGATGCCTTCGACGGGAATCGCGCCGGGACCGTAGGCGGCGGCGACGTCTCCCACCAACATGGTGGCGGAGGAGAATAATTCGCTATCTTCTTCGGGGCTCTGCGCGCGTCCGCTCTTGAGCAGCGGATTGCAGCCGGTGAGCAGGACGATCCCGCAAATTGCCCAAGGAATAAAGGCCTTCATGCCGACGTGGCTCCCGCACGCTCCCGGAGGCAAAACGGTCCCCTCAATGGAGCCCGAGGGACGCAGGCGTCCCCTGCCTGCCGCGGCAGCGTTCTTAGCGAATCCATGCAAGAAAGGTAGACAAGCGGGCGGGAAGATAGGCAGCGACTTGTGCTTCGTCAAGTCCGATTTGCATGGACGAACAGCCGAGGGGGCTTTGGAAGACTTTTGGCGTTGAGTCTTGGCGAACCGACAGTTGTGTGAAGACGCATGGCAAGGATGCGAATACTGGAAGTTAGGAATGCTATCGCGATCGGCATGGGACGGATTGAACCGGCCGCGAACAATGACTTGCAGCGGAAAAGCCGCCGGATCCTGGGGAATAGTAATTGCGTCCCTGCTGTCTCGCCGCGGCCCGGGCGAGGCGTTGCATCGACTCGTTGAAGGACGGGGAACGAGCCGGTGACGTTCGACATGCCCTCCGCCACAAATGCAATCGTTAAGGGCGCAGGCAATGCTGGTTGGCCATTGAAATGCCGCTCACAATGGCCCCGATGATGCCCACAAATCCCTGGTCGGTTCCGCAGACAAACAAATTGGGCAGATGCGTCAGGCCATAGAAGTGTTTTTGAGGTGAACCGTACACGGCCCCGTTGTCGTGCCCGGTGAATTTGCGAATCGTGGTTGGCGTGAACATGTCGGTAGCAATGATGTGCTGGCGATAATCGGGCACAAACCGTATCGCCGATTCATTCACCCGATCGAACCATTGTTGTTTGGCTGCGCGATAATCGGGCTCCGGCAGTTGGTTCCAAAGATCGTAATTGGCGATGGCCGTCACCCGTATCAACCCCTCGGCCAGTGGTTCGTCGTAGGCAAAGTTGTTGGGCGAACAAATCACGCCGCAACGGGTGTCGACCAGTTCGCGGCTTTTTTCCCAATGAAACTGCGGACTGTCGTTGAAGAACACGATCGTGCGATCACAGCCAATCCGCCTGGGTTCGACGTTCAGCGCCGAAATGGCTTCCACGAAACTCAACTGGCCTGCCGGGGCTTCTGCCTCTTGGCTTACGTCGTCGCACAGTCGCATTGTTTCGAGCCAGCCAGCGCTCGAAAGCACGCGCCGGCCGGTCAACTCGGTACCGTCGTCAAGAATGACTGCTTGAACTCGACCATCGTTGACCGCCAACCGGCTCACTCCCGAGCGCAGCCGCAATTCGCCGCCCAAGGCTTTGAACCGCCGCGTCAGCAGTTTCAAAATGGGCCGCACTCCCGCCCAGGGCCGAGCCAATCCTTCCAGAAAGATGCTGCGAAACATGATGCAAAACTGCCCAAGGTCCATGTCTTGCTCGCGGGCATTGCCGTAAAACATGAGCGGACAGAAAAGCATCTCGATCAATAAGGGATCGCGAAGGTGGCCGCGAATGAACTCGCGAGCCGAAAATTTTGCGTGCTCGGGAGTGAGATCGTCGTAGTCGGCCAACGATTTCAACAGCCCGCGAAAGCCGTCGCGCTCGGCCGGGAACTTCCTGGCGATCTCTTCGCACAACAGTTCGGGACCGTTGGTAAAGTTGAGCCGCACGCCGGGAAAGGCAATCGTGGAGCCAAGCTGGGGGCGCAGTTGGAGATCGTCCCAAGAAAAGCGAAGTTGCCGGAGCAACCGGGCCAGTGGTCCCCGTCGGCTGCCCTTGGGAGTGAAGTTGGTTACGGCGTGCAGGCCCACGTCATAATTTCGGCCTTCCAGGCGATAGAATGAATTGAGCCCGCCAATCGTGGTATGCCGTTCGAGCACGCACACCTTCTGGTCGTAATATGCCAGACGGATGCCTGCCGCCAGTCCCGACATGCCAGCGCCGATGATGATCGTGTCGTACATTTGCAGCGGCTCAATGCACCCGCATGCCGGGTTTTGCTCCCGAGTCGGGCCGCAGCACGAAAATGTCTGTTCCTCCAGCGCCGGCTGCGAGAACCATGCCTTCGCTGGTGCCGAACCGCATCTTTCTGGGGGCCAGGTTCGCGCAACAAATTACCAGTTGGCCCACCAGGTCTTCTGGTTTGTACACGCTCTTGATGCCGGCGAAGACTTGGCGGCGTTCTTCTCCGCCCAAGCTCAGCGTGAGCCGCAGCAGCTTGTCGGCTCCCTCGACGTGGCCCGCCTCGATCACCCGAGCAACCCGCATATCGACTTTAACAAAATCGTCAATCGTGCAGTGTTCAGCGGTAAGCGGTTCTTTTTCGAGCGGCTCCGGGCCATCGTTCCAACCAGACGCCGATACATCGTCGGCGTTAACTGCGGAGTTGGCGGGGGGAGCGGCGGACTCGGGTTTGCTGTCTTCAATCATGGCTTCTACCTGTTTAAGTTCGGCTCGTTTCATCATGTGCGTAAACTTGCTGACCGCCGTGCCCAATAAGGGTTGGCCGGCCTTATGCCAGTCGCCGGGCCCAAGCGAATCGTTGAGCAATTCTGCGGTTTGCCGCGCCAAACGCGGTTGCACCGGGGCCAGATAAATGGCGATCTGGCGGAACAAATTGAGGGCCACCGTGCAAACCTGCTGCAGCTCTTCGGCCTTGGCGGGGTCTTTGCGCAGGTTCCACGGGGCGGCGTTTTCGACGTAAGGGTTGGCGCGGTCGGCCAACTCCATGATTAACCGCATGGCCTTGTTGAAGTCGCAGTTTTCGTAGGCCGTGGCGATTTCTTCCCCCAGCGAGGCTCCGTAAGCGAACAAACCACCGTCGTCGGGATAAGTTGAGGCCAGTCCGGTCGTTTCGACGAATTTAGCCGTGCGGCTAGCCAGGTTGACCACCTTGCCCACCAGGTCGCCGTTCACCTTCGCCACGAATTCCTCGGGGTTGAGGTCGAGGTCATCAACGCGCGGGCCCAACTTGGTGGCGTAGTAGTATCGCAAATACGCTGGATCAAGATGCTTCAAATACGTGGAGGCCATAATGAAAGTGCCGCGACTCTTGGACATTTTCTCGCCGCCCACGGTGAGAAAGCCGTGAATGTGAACTTTCGCCGGCAAATTGAAGCCGGCCGATTTGAGCATGCCGGGCCAAAACAACGTATGGAAATAGGTGATATCCTTGCCGATGAAATGATGGATTTCGGTACCGTCACTGCGCCACCAATCATCGAACGCCTCGCCGTGGCGGTCGCACCATTGCCGCGTGGAGCCCATGTAGCCAATGGGCGCGTCGAACCACACGTACCAGTAATTTCCCGGGAAGTCAGGGATTTCGAAGCCAAAGTACGGAGCCGGGCGGCTGACGTCCCAGTCTCGCAGTGGCTCATGGAGGAAGTGCCCCTTCAAATAATTCGCGACTTCCGGCTGAAGATGCTTGCCGCTTTGCGTCCACAACTCCAGAAAGTCGTGCAACTGTTCGAGTTCGATGAATAGATGCAAGGCTGAGCGCACCTCGGGCGTTGCGCCGCTTAGCGTGCTAACCGGATCGATCAATTCCGACGGTCGATAGGTGTGTCCATTGTCGCAGCTATCGCCATATTGATTGGTGAGTCCGCAGTACGGGCAAGTGCCCTTCACGAATCGGTCGGCCAGAAATGTTTGCGCTACCGGGTCGTAAAGCTGCTCGACTTCTTTCTCCTTTACCAAACCGGCGGCGCGAATTTTGCCCCAGATTTCTTCGCACAAGGCCCGGCTTTCCGGGCTGTTGGTGCTGCCGTAATTGTCGAACTCGATATCAAAACCGGCGAAGTCGCGGATGTGCGCCTGCTGCATGTCGGCGATCACCGCCTCTTCGCTACGGCCCTCCTGGCGGGCGCGGATCATGATCGCCGTGCCGTGCGTGTCGTCGGCACAGATGTAAATGCAGCGGTTGCCGCGCAACTTTTGAAACCGCACCCAGATGTCGGTCTGGATGTACTCCACCAGATGGCCAATGTGGATGTGCCCATTGGCGTAAGGCAGCGCAGCGGTAACGAGGATGCGGCGAGGCGCTTCGGCGGACTCCTTCATGCGTTCTCCGTACGGCGTTCGGCCCGGTGAATTTCTTTCCAACTGGCGGGGGATCGAGATCGTATTGCCACAAGTGGCAGAAAGGCAAGGATCTCTATTTCCTCCGACAGCGGGCGAGCGTGGCTCAACGCCGCCATGGCCGGTTGGGTGGCGACTTGCGCCTAGCTTGGCTCTCGGTACAATAGTGGCCGCCGCCGTAACTGGCAACCAGAGGGACACCCGTTCCCGTCGACAGGTTCCACTTCGCGGCCGTCGCTCGCATTCAGTAACCGCCCCCACTTTCGATTCCTCGCATCGCCCCGTTCCATGAATTCCACCCTCGAATTTTCTTCCGCGTGGCATCACGTCCAATCCGGCGAACACTCAGTAATGTGGCACGGTGTCAGCAGCCGGGCGGATGGCGGCGAGATCGCCCTACCCATGGTTGTGGTTTGCGGGAAAAAGCCCGGCAAAACCCTGCTGGTGACGGCCGGCGTTCATGGTGATGAGTTCGAAGGCATGGCGGCGCTGCACCAAATTGCCCACCAGCTCGATCCCGCCATGTTGCGGGGAACGTTTGTCGCGGTGCCGGTGGCAAACCCGCCTGCATACGAAGCCGGATTGAGAACCAATCCCGACGACCGGCAAGATTTGGCCCGCGTCTTTCCTGGCGATCCCCAAGGCACGGTCACCGAGCAGATCGCCCACGCGCTCACGCATCGGTTCATTCGCCATGCCGATTTTTATTGCGACTTGCACAGTGCGGGCCAGTACTACGCCATCGAACCCTGGTCTGGTTATCAAATGCGGTCCGAACTCCTGGAACCTCAGCGCCAAGCCGCGCGATTATTCGGCCTCCCCACGGTTTGGGGGACGCCGGGATTGCCTGGGCGATCGCTGTCGGTTGCCGCCGAGCATGGGGTGCCAAGTATTTATGCCGAAGTGACTGGCGAAGGCCGCTGTCGAACGGAGGATGTCGACCGGCACACGTTCGGTGTGCGTCAGTTGCTGGCCTGGCTGGAAATCACACCCGAACCGCCGCAAGCTACGCAACCCCTGCGAGTGGTCGAAGACGATCGGCCCAACGCCGGCTACTTGCAAGTGCAATGCCGCGCCCCCAGTGGAGGATTCTTTCGGCCTGCCGTCGGTTTGGGGGACGAAGTCGGTGCCGGCGATGCGATGGGAGATATTCTAGATCCTGCCGGGAAGGTTCTTCATACGCCGAAGACCGCCGTTTCGGGACGCGTGGTATTCTTGCGCACTTTTTCCCGGGTTCTTTCCGGCGATCCTCTAGGCACGGTCATGGAACTGCCGTAACTCGAGCGCCGCTAATTGGGGGCCGCTCCCTTGGGTGTCGTTCGATTGCTCGATTACGATCGGTGAGACCGATTGTGCCGGTTTTTCCGCCAGGCAAGGGCCAACCTGCCCCCGCGCCGTGCCGCGCGGTTGGCGAGGACCACAGCAATGGCGTGCTAGCCTTTGTATGGAGCCTGGTTCGATCAGCGAAATGCGTGTTCTGCTTGCGTTTGCGTTTGGAACGGCAGCAGACGCTAGGGCGGATTTTTTCTTCTTTGCATCACTGCTGTGCGAGTCGTGTACGAGCTTTCGGCCGCACGGGGAGTTTCTTTGCGATGTCGACTGCCGATCTCAGTGGCCACGAACAATTGCGACGTCAAATTCAATCCATCTTGGCCGAAAACGCACCGTCACTGGCCGGAGACGATCCATTTTGGGCTATTGGCGCTGCCGATTTGCGCGCAACCGCTAGCGGGACTCGTACTGCCGCCAAGGACAATCCCCATACATGGTCCCATGGAGACCAGCCTCTGGAAATCGAGGCGGAAGTCGTCTCAGAATCGAACCCAGACGGTCCCTTCGTACCCCAACCGCCCCAGCGATTGCTGGATGTAGGCCTATCACAAAACGAAATCGAATCGCTGATTCTGAAGTTCCTGCTGCATGCCGGCAACGCCTCGGGACGCGAAATTGCCGATCAACTCAAGCTTCCCTTTCCACTGCTGGAACCATTGTTGCAGGAATTGAAAACGAATCGGGTGGTCATCTACAAGTCGGCCGCCCCGATGGGAGACTACCTTTACGAACTGACCGATATCGGTGGTGAGCGTGCCCGGCGTTATTTGCGTCATTGCAGCTACTTTGGCGCGGCGCCGGTGCGGCTCGATGCCTATGTGCGCAGCGTGCAACGCCAGTCGCTGTCGCAGGTTCGCGTCGACATTGATCGGGTGCGGCAAGCATTTTCCGATTTGAACCTGACTCCAGTCATTTTGCGACGAATCGCGCAGGCGATGACTGCCGCCAAAGGTTTGTTTCTTTACGGTGCTCCGGGCAACGGCAAGTCGAGTATTGCCGAGCGGATTTCGCTGGCCTACGGCGACAGCGTGTGGATCCCCAGGGCAATCAGCGTGTTTGGCGAAATCGTACGCGTGTTCGATCCGAGTTGCCATGAACTGGCCCCAGACTATGCCAGCGCCGACGATGAGACTCAAAAGCTATTCGACCGTCGCTGGGTACTGATCCGCAGGCCGACCATCCTTGTCGGCGGAGAACTCACCTTGGACAACCTGGAGATCAGCACGAACCGGCTGACGGGTATTGGCGAGGCCCCGCTGCAAATGAAGAGCAATTGCGGCACCCTGGTGATCGACGATTTTGGCCGCCAGCGAATCAGCCCAACAGAACTGCTCAATCGTTGGATTGTGCCGCTCGAGAAACGAGTGGATTATCTGAGCTTGATGAGCGGTCGCAAGATTGAAATGCCGTTCGATCAAATGATCGTGTTTTCTACCAATCTCGAGCCGGCGGACCTGGTCGACGAAGCATTTACGCGGCGGATTCCCTACAAGATTCAGGTTCAGGATCCCACGGTCGACGACTTCCGCAAGACCTTTTCCATGGCCGCGCAATCGCTGCGGGTTGCTTGTAGCCATGACATGATCGAGTACGTCATTCAACGGCATTACTTGCCCAACAAGCGACCCATGCGATTCTGCCATCCTCGCGATCTGCTGCGGCAGGTGCTGGATTATTGCAGCATTCATCAATGCGCCCCGGTCGCTTCTGCCGACGCGCTCGACGCCGCAGTAGAAAATTACTTTTGCGGCTGGTAATTTGGCCGAATAAGGGGAATCATTTTGGCGGGGTCGACGCTTCCGCAATATTTCCTAGAATGTTGGCGTTGGGTGCTCCCGGCGACAATCAGCCAATGCCCTGCGGAAAGACAACCGCGCGTTCCGGGTGCAATGTCCGAATCCTCCAAACGGCATTCCCGGGCGATTCGCAGATGAGTTCCCCCTCTCGACCAGTGGCAGTGGGCGATTCAGCCCATCTAGCGTGGAAGGCAATTTTATGGCAAGCAGTGAAGAAGTCGTCGAGTTGTTGCGTACTGCTTACTCGATGGAACTCGAAACCGTAATGAATTACCTGGCCAACAGCATTAACCTCGATGGCGTTCGGGCCGAAGAGATTAAGAAATCGCTGTTTGCCGACGTCGCGGCGGAATTGGGCCATGCTCAACAGTTGGGCCAGCGCATCAAGCAGATCGGCGGACTCGTGCCGGGCTCGCTGGAAGTAAAACTAGGTGGCCAGATTCAACCGACCACCAAGACCACCGATGTCGTCGCTGTCATCAAAGCCGTGATCGACGCCGAAGAATCGGCCTGCGCTCACTACAAGAAGATCATCAAGGCAACCGATGGCGAAGATTACGTTACGCAAGATCTTTGCATCCGTTTGCTGGCCGATGAAGAAGAACACCTGGTCTTGTTCCGCGGGTTTCTCAAAGAGTACACCCAATAATGAGCGCAGGTCCGGCGATCCAGGAGAGCGAGACACGGCGGCGAAACGAAACCGAAATTCACGGCAAGCCTCGGTTCTACGACTTCTGCCGGCGGTTTTGCCGGCTGGCGACATCCACCTACTGGCGCATCCGTTACGATGGCGAGGAAAACTTGCCGCGAACGGGAGGCGCTTTGGTGCTCTCCAATCACCAGAGCTTTCTTGACCCTGTGTTGGTGGGAGTTTGCACCCGGCGGCGACTTACCTACCTGGCCCGCAAGACGCTGTTCCGGGGGCCTCTCAAGTGGCTGATCGAGTCACTCAACGCGATTCCGATCGATCGCGACGGCATGGGGCTGTCGGGATTGAAGGAAACCTTGCGTCGGCTGAAACGCGAAGAAGCCGTGGTGATTTTCCCCGAGGGAACACGGACGCCTAACGGCAAGTTGCAGCAATTGCTGCCAGGATTCGTGGCCCTGGTCCGCCGCGGCCGCGTGCCGCTGATACCCGTTGGTATCGACGGCGCGTATCAGTCATGGCCTCGACATCGCAAATTTCCCGGGCCATCGGTGGTGCAGGTGGAATTTGGTGAACCGATCACTCCCGAATCGCTGCAAAATCTGGCTGACGAACAAATTCTGGCCGAGGTTGAGCGGCGGATGCGCGATTGCTTTGAACGGGCGCGAGCCAAACGCGCCCGGCGAATTTAGCCGCTCACGATACAACACCGTTCGTCGTCAGCCTGCAAACAGCCGGGAATCTTCAAACCGATGCCATCTGCTTCCCGTTATCTGGCCCTCAAGGCGGCCATGTTGCCTCGCGACACCAACCCGCACGGAACCATTTTTGGCGGCGTGCTGCTTAGCTATTTAGATCAGGCTGGCGCGGAGGGGGCCAGGCACGAACTGGAACAGCAAGGTCTGCCGGAGCATCTGCTGGTAACGGTCGCCATGAACGCCGTGGAATTTCACGAACCGGTCTACGTGGGGGACGTCGTCAGCTTTTGGACGGAATTATCGCGACTGGGCCGAACCTCGGTCACGGTCCACGTAACGGTGGATACCACCCGTCGCGGCAAAGTCATCAATGTGACCGAAGCCAACGTGACCTATGTCGCGGTGAAGCAGCAAGGCGAGGACAGGTTACCCGTGCCGATCCGAGGAGTGTAAGTTCTGCCTGCTTCGATCGAGCTTTGCCTGAGGAGAGACGCAAGCCATTGAGGCGATTTGCGATCCGGCCGTCGGTTCGCTTGCAGGCCGAATGGAACGCCGTATAATGCCTGCACTTATGGCAACACCCGAGACAATCCTACCGCCGCCCATCCCGCCTTCGCGGGGCGTTTTGCACCAGATTTCCTGGCGCGAAGTGCTGCCGAGCGTCACCTTGTGGCGGGCCGTGGCGATGGCAGCTTCGCCGCGCACACTGTTGCTGGCCGTGCTGGGAATGTTGTTCACCGTGGCTGGCTGGCAACTGTTGGCGGCGTTGTTCGCTGGCAGTGATAACGAAACGGTGCAACGCCAGGTGACGGCGCTGCGCGTGCTGCCCTGGGACTGGAACCAACCTCCAGCGTGCCCCGTGGTGGATTGGTTCACCCAGGGTACGGCTCTGGCGCATCCTGCTGCCGCCCTGCAGGCTTTGGCCCGATTTGATCTGGCACCACTGGGAGGCGCCGAACTGCCGGTGCTCTCAAGGCCTTCGGTTCCCAGCGTGGCCCTACTGGTCGCATGCAATCTCTGGTGGCTGGTCGTTTGGGCCTACTTTGGCGGCGCCATTTGCCGCTTGGCGGCGGTGAAGTACGCTACCGAACATTTTCGGTTTCGCGCAGCGCTCCGGCATGCGAAGGCGAAATGGATCTCGTACTTTTCGGCACCGGTGATGCCGTTCATTTTTTCGCTGCTGCCGGCGCTGCTGATTCTCCCGCTGGGATTGTTGACACTGTTCGATGTCGGTTATGTGATCGCGGCCCTGCTCTGGCTGCCCGCCGTATTTGCGGGGTTGGGCATCGCCGTGTTGATTGCCGGTTTGGCATTCGGCTGGCCGCTTCTATGGGGCAATCTCAGTATCGAAGAGAATTCGGACGCGTTCGACGCGGTGGGCCGCATGTACAACTACCTCGGTGGAAGACCGCTCCACTACGCGGCCTATTTGCTGCTGGCGGTTGTGCTGGGGGCCGTGGGCTGGTTTATCGTCGCCTGGTTGATTGCATTGGCCTTTGCCGCGGCGGCCTGGACTGCGGGCTGGTTCACAACTGCCGAGCGAGCGGCGGAATTGGCCGCCTCGGGAAGTTTGCTTTCGATGGTTTCGGGAGAGTCGTCAGGTAGCAAAATCCTGGGCTTTTGGGCCGCTGCCGGTCGATTAGTCGTTGTGGCATACGGGGTGAGTTTCTTCTGGAATGCGTACACGATCATTTACTTCCTGCTGAGGCAGGAGGTCGATCGAGTGCCGATCGACGATGTGTATCGTGACGAGCCGGTCGACCCCGCCGGTCTTCCCAAACTCGTACCCGACTCCGCTGGCGTGGCCACGTTGCCCGAAGATGCCGCGGACGCTGGTCCCACGCCGCCGGACGACGCCTGAGCGGATCGCGTGCCAACGTGACACGATTCTGCCATTCGGCCTGCTCTGTTTGTGGCTGCATTCTCCCGCCTACGCGCTGTGCTACGGAACCATTATGATATGCGTCCGGCGGGAGTGCGAAACCGCTATCAAGGCTCGGCATCACCATTTTCCAAATGAAACGCCATGAAAACTGACGAGTTGCGGGAAGCTTACCTTTCATTTTTCGAGTCGAAGGGCTGTGTGCGCCGGGCCAGCGACGTGTTGGTACCCACCTGGGATCCTTCGGTGTTGTTCACGCCCGCGGGCATGAATCAATTCAAGGATCACTTTCTGGGCCGTTGCAAACTGGAGTTCACCCGAGCAACGACATGCCAAAAGTGCCTGCGTACCGGCGACATCGACAACGTCGGCCGCACAGCCTATCACCACACGTTTTTCGAAATGTTGGGCAACTTCAGCTTTGGAGATTACTTCAAACGCGATGCCATCAATTGGGCGTGGGAATTCTTGACCAGCAAGAAGTGGTTGGGGCTGGATCCTGCCCGGCTGACGGTTTCGGTTTATTTGGACGATGACGAGGCAGCCGGTATTTGGGCCAATGATATTGGGCTGACCAGCGACCGCATTGTGCGGATGGGAGAAGACGACAACTTTTGGCCGGCCGGGGCGCCTTCCAGCGGTCCGGATGGGGTGTGCGGGCCATGCAGCGAGATTTTTTACCATCCGCCTACCGGCGGAGAAGTGGAAATTTGGAACCTGGTGTTCACGCAGTTCAACCGGGTTGGCGAACCGCCCGACAATCTGCGGCCGTTGCCCAGCAAAAACATCGACACGGGGATGGGCCTGGAACGCTGCGCCTCGACGCTCCAGGGAGTGGAAACCAACTTCCATATCGACATTTTGCGGCCGATTGTCGAAGCCGCGGCCGAAGTCGTTTCGCGGAAATACGATCCGAAAAGTGACGACGGGCGGCGGCTGCGGCGCATTACCGATCATGTCCGGGCGTGCACATTCGCCGTGCACGAGAACGTGTATCCCGGCCCCAACAAGGAAAAGTACGTCATACGCCGCTTGCTGCGGCGCGCGGTTTTGGACGGCCACCAAATGGGAATGCGCGAACCGTTCTTGCATCGCCTGGTGCCGGTTGTCGTAGAGATGATGAAACGCCCGTATCCCGAATTGACGGAAACCACCGATCGGGTCGCCAAGGTGATCCGCCAAGAGGAATCCGCGTTTTTGGGCACCATCGACGCGGGATTGAACAAAATCGAATCCATTTTTGAGGACATGCGGCGCGGCCATCGCGCCGTGGTGCGCGGCGACGATATCTTTTTCATGTTCGACACGCACGGTTTTCCGCCAGAGCTGTTTGAGCAAATCGCCGTAGAACATAACTTTACCTTCGATTGGCCTGGGTTCCGGAAGCTCACCGAACGAGGTGGCGACGGTCCCAGCGGCCCTCTCTTCAAGCACGATCCCCTGGAGGCCATCAAGAGGGCCGTCGGCCATACCGAGTTTCTCGGATATGAGACCACCGAAGCCGAAGCCGAGGTCGTGGCGATTGTGGCGCAAAATCACTTGTGCGATTCGCTCGAAGAAGAAGGGCGCGAACACCCGGTGCAAGTGGTGTTGGATCGCAGCCCCTTTTATGGCGAGGCGGGTGGACAAGTGGGCGATTCGGGAGAAATCGTCTCCTCTGGCTGCCGCTTTGAAGTGATCGACACCCAACGCGACGGCCAACTCATCGTGCATGTCGGACATTTGCGGGAAGGCAAATTGACCATCCGCAGCAAAGTCACCGCGCGGGTGAACGACGAACGCCGGCAGGGCATTCGCCGCGCGCACTCGGCCACGCACGTGCTGCATTACGCCTTGCAGAAACACCTGGGCAAGCATGCCCAGCAGCAAGGGTCCAAGGTTGATGAAGATTGGCTGCGATTTGATTTCACCAACCTGGAATCCGTGGACAAAGAAACGCTGGCCACCATCGAAAGCGAAGTGGCCGACCGCATTGCCGCCGGCAACGCCGTGCAATGGCAAACGCTGCCGTTGTCCGAAGCTCGCAAGCAAGGAGCGATGATGCTCTTTGGCGAGAAATACCCCGATCCAGTGCGGATGGTGTCAATGGGTGACTTCAGCCGCGAGTTATGCGGGGGCACGCATTTGGACAACACGCGGCAGATCGAGGAATTTGAGATCCTCAGCGAGGAGAGCGTATCGGCCGGTGTACGGCGGATTACGGCCCTCACCGGAAAGAAAGCGCGCGCGCATACTGAGCAAACCCTGCAGGCTCTGGAGCAAACGGCCCAACTGCTGAAGGTTTCGCCCGCCGATGTGCCCCAGCAAGTCGAGGCGCTGACGCGACTGGTGCGTCAATTGAAGAAGCAGGCTTCGACAGGCGGTCAGGTCGACACATCCTTACCGCAGCCAAAGGGAGGTGCCGCGAAAACCCTGGACGCTCGCGAGGCGAGGCACGCCCTGGAACATGCTGCGCGCCACCTCAATACCGGCCTGCTGGAAGTGCCCGACCGAGTGCGGGGAATGCTGGCCGACATCGAGCGATTGCAGCAACAGGTATCGTCGGCGTCGGCTGCCGAATCCATTTCTGCCGATTCGCTGTTGGCGCAAGCCATTGCTTGCGGAGAGGCGAAGATTGTGGTGGCTCAAGTAAGCGGAGCCAACCCCAACCAAATGCGGCAATGGATTGATCAACTGCGCAAGCAGCACAGCCCCGTTGCGGTGCTATTAATCGGTGGCAGCGGCGACAAACTGACCGTCGTTGCCGGCGTGAGCCAGACATTGGTGGAGCGCGGCGCTAGCGCCGGCACATGGGTGCAACAGGTAGCCCCGGTGTTGGGAGGGGGTGGCGGCGGCCGGCCAGATATGGCTCAGGCGGGCGGCAAAGATGCTAGCAAAATCCCCCAGGCCCTGGAGAAAGCGCAAGAAATTGCGCAGCAAATGCTCCAATGAACGGATCGACTGGAAAAAAACCAGGTTGACCGTTGATCGCTGAACCCGCCTTCTGATAGGGGCGTATTAGGCCTCGCAAGGTTCTTGTAGCCATCGTCCAGAAGGATTCGCTGTTCTTGAAGTAGCACTTGGGTATTTCGGTCCCGGACAAGAACAGACGTAAATAGCCATCAGCCCTCATTCTGGCGCACGATCGCAAGGTGACGAGAACCAGCCGCAAACCGCCGCTGAAACGCCACTCATCGAAATCCAGCCTCCACGTCTCAACCGCCCGGTTGTTAAGACAACGAAAGTGACAATTTTAAATGCTGATCCTGCACCGCTCACTCGCTTGGCAGCTAATCCAAAAAGGTTTGCAGCTTTTCTTGTTGAGTCTCGCTGGTTAGGTTTCGCGAATCGCTGACAGAAACACTGACGGTCATCCCAGCCGGACGCCAAAGTTGGAGATCACGAAAGCCCAGATCCGTAGGCCATAAGCACCCGTGTGCGCGAACCTGGATCCCACCCAGGGCCAGCGCGCACTTTGGGGCACCTTGGTAAATTGGGTAGGGTTGCGCCTGGGCGTGGGATCGTGTAAACCGGTGGCCGTGCGGTTGTGGTTCTC